>Ga0209579_10000051_pt1 | contig 259675 bp, 236 predicted proteins | sample Coa_R1_2_FD_187152 | JGI IMG/M metagenome (GOLD analysis project Ga0209579, IMG submission 187152) | Surface soil microbial communities from Centralia Pennsylvania, which are recovering from an underground coalmine fire - Coalmine... | ecosystem: Environmental > Terrestrial > Soil >... | reverse complement strand
CGACAGGTGCGCGGCGCCGAGGATGAGAATATGGGACGCGTTGTCGACGTTATCGTGGATGGAACTGGACAGGTTCGCGCCGCGATCATCGATTTCGGCGGCTTTCTCGGCGTCGGCAGCCGCAAGATCGCAGTGGACTGGAGCGCGCTGCATTTCTCGCCCACCGGCGCCGACGGAGACCACATCTCGCTTGAACTGACCCGCGATCAGGTCAAGGCCGCACCCGAATATCAAGAGGGAAAGCCCGTAGTCGTGCTTGGCGCTTCGGGCAAGCTCGAGCCATGGGCCTATCCGTAGCGACCATGCCGGAGAATCGCTCTGCCCCTGGAACCATCACGCCGCCCTAGCGCTCCCCTGGACAGGGTTGGCAAAACGACGGGCGCGAGATTGATCGAACTCAAACAACGGCGGTGGGCGGTTGAGCCCCCGGTTCCGTCACGTCGAAGTCTGCACGGTCTCGACTGGTTCATCTTCTTTGTCGCCGACGTGCAGACCGGGTTTGGACCGTTCGTCTCCGTCTATCTCACCGCGCAAAAATGGACCCAGGTCGACATCGGCCTCGTACTCTCCGCTTCCGCTCTTGTCGCCTTGGTCGGGCAAATGCCAGGCGGAGCATTGGTGGACGCGGCTCGTTCGGAACGGCTGGTGGCGGGAATAAGCGTAGCCGCAATCGCCATCAGCGCGCTCGGCTTTGCCGCCATGCCGGTATTTGCGGTTGTCTTGTCGTCCGGAATCCTGCATGCGGCTGCGAGCTGTGTGCTGGGGCCGGCCATCGTCGCGATCAGTCTCGGGCTCGTTGGCCACGCCGCGATCGGCGAACGGCTCGGGCGCAATGCCCGTTTCGCCTCTATTGGCAATGGTCTTGCGGCGGCCGCGATGGGCGCTTGCGGCTATTTCATCTCGGCGCGCGCCGTTTTCTTTGTCACCGCGCTTCTCCTCGTGCCAGCGCTGTTGGCGCTGCGCTCGATGTCGCCGCGCGAGATCGATCCGGAACGCGCCCATGGCGGGCCGCCCCGACCGCGCTCGGTGGATTTGCCGCCGATCAAGCTTGCCGATCTGCTGCGGCAACGCCGGCTTCTTATTCTTTGCGGCTGCGTCATGCTCTTCCATCTCGCGAATTCGGCGATGCTGCCGCTCATGGGCAGTGTCATGACGATGCGTTCGAGCCAATGGGCAACGGTACTGATCGCGGCGTGCATCGTGGTGCCGCAGCTCGTGGTCGCGCTGTCTTCGCCGTGGGTCGGACGCCAAGCCCAAATTTGGGGGAGACGGCCGTTGTTGATCGTAGGCTTTGCCGCATTGCCGCTTCGCGGCATTCTGTTTGCAACCATACACAGCCCTTACCTGCTCGTCGCCGTGCAAGTCCTCGATGGGATCACGGCGGCGGTGCTTGGCGTCATGGTGCCGCTCATCATTGCCGACCTGACCCGAGGCAGCGGGCGTTTCAACCTCGGTCAGGGCATCGTCGGGACTACAACTGGCATCGGCGCCTCGCTCAGCGCGATATTTGCCGGTTATATCACCGATCGTTTCGGAAGCGCCTCAGCGTTCTTCGAATTGTCCGCCGTGGCGATCGTGGCGCTCACTGCGGTCGCGGCTTTTATGCCGGAAACTCGTCCGGCCGGGGAGGAGGAAGGCGACGAGGCGAGCGAAGTCTAAAGCGCAGGAGATTCGTCCGCGGCGACGAGGCGCAAGCGCGGTGCGACACCGTCCATTCGCTGCCGATAGACCGCGAGGTAGTCTTTCGCCATGCGGCGCGCCGTGAAACGCTCCTCGAAACGTTGCCGAATCCGCAGGCGAGACAATTGCCCCAGCCTGTCGACAGCGCCCATTGCGCCTATTTCATCTTCGACCACGAATCCAGTCAGGCCATCCTCGAGCACCTCAGGTACCGAGCCGCGATTGAAGGCAATGACCGGCGTGCCGCAGGCCATGGCTTCGATCATGACAAGGCCGAAGGGCTCTGGCCAAACGATCGGTACGAGGAGCGCGATTGCGCCGCTGAGAAAGGCCGATTTATCCTTGTCGGCTATTTCGCCGATGTATTCGACATCGTTCGAATCCATCAGCGGCTTGATCTGCTGTTCGTAATAGTCTTGGTCGGCCCTGTCGACTTTCGCAGCGACCTTAAGAGGAACGCCGCAATGGCGCGCGATGTGGATTGCGCGATCGATGCCCTTCTCCGGCGCGATCCTTCCCAGGAACGCGAAATATGACGGAGTAGCCGGCTGCGGACTGAGTAGGCCTTCCGGCAAACCGTGATGGATTGTCCGCACCCAATGCGCCTGCGGCAACGGGCGCCGCTGCGATTCGGAGATCGAGATGACCGGGACCGTCGAGAACGTGTCGAACAGCGGCTGATGTTCCGGCAAGTCGAGCCGGCCGTGCAAAGTCGTGACGAAGGGTGTCCGCTGCTTGGCAAATAGCGAGAACGGATAATAGTCGAGATGGAAATGCAGGATATCGAAGTCGTCGGACTGCCGGTAAACGCGCTCAAGCATCATCATATGCAGCGCGTTCGGATCCCGCACCGAGCCATCAAGCCTAAGCGCTCGCGGCCACGGTGCCTCAAGTTTCGCCGATGTGACCGAGTCTCCGCTGGCAAACAGCGTCACGTCGTGGCCGAGCGCGACCAGTTCCTCCGTGAGCCAATACACGACACGCTCCGTCCCTCCATAGAGTTTCGGCGGAACGGCTTCTGTAAGCGGTGCGATCTGCGCAATGCGCATGAGTAAAACCTCCTTTCGGCATTGGTCCGTATGGCTGCGGAACCCTCACCCCGACGGAACGCGATCGGAACGATAACGAACAAGGCCGCAAATTCGTCAGTTCCACTGGGAACTAAATTTCTGTCCTCGCATCGGAACTTTTTCGCGGTTGTGGCGTCCTCGATATTGCATGGCAGCAAACCTGCGGCCGGGGGCGGTGCTGGTGTGCGTGGTTGTTGCCGGTCTGTGAAAGGCGGATGCGCGAGACTTTCACTTTCGAAGTAGAAATCCGCAAATCGCGATAAGGGGGCGGGAATTCACGAGCGGAGAAATGGACATATGGACGAGCTCTGTGCCTACACCCACCGTCCGCTCGCCTTCATCTTTCGTTACATTCGGTTTCGGCCGGGTTCCCACGCTCTCATTCTCTCCGCAGTTTTGGCGGCGGTCGGTTGCTCTGTCGGCACACAATATGGTGTGAAGCTTCTGGTCGACGCTCTGTCCGGCGGCGCAGGAACCGGAATCTGGGCCGCGTTTCTGCTGCTCGTCAGCCTGATTGCTGCCGACAATCTGCTGTGGCGGCTCGGGTGCTGGGTCGCAAACTCCACCTTCGTTGGCGTCACCGGCGATCTTCGCCGCGATCTGTTCCGTCACCTGTCGGGCCATTCGCCACGCTATTTCGCCGACCGCATGCCAGGAATGCTCACTAGCCGCGTGACAGCCACCTCGAACGCGGTCTTCATGACGCAGAACATGTTCGTCTTGAACGTGCTGCCACCTTGCGTGGCGACGATTGCTGCCATCGGCTTCGTCACATCGATCAGCCTGCCGATGGCCGCCAGTCTGGCGACGGTCGCCGGCATCATGGTCATTATCATGTTCCGCCTGGCTGCCGCCGGCGGACCGCTACATCGCGATTTCGCGGAAAAATCGGCCGCCGTTGACGGCGAATTGGTCGACGTTATCACCAACATGCCGCTTGTGCGCGCCTTCTGCGGGTTGCGCCGGGAGCATTCCCGTTTTAACGCCACGGTCGCCCGCGAGATGACGGCGTGGCGCCGCAGTCTGTTCTATCTCGAGAAATTACGGATATTCCACGCTGTCGTGACGATTATCATGACGCTTGGACTGCTTGCTTGGGCAATCGTGCTGTGGCAACGCGGCGCCATCACAACGGGTGATGTTGTGATGGCTTGCACGCTCGGCTTGTCCGTTTTGAGCGCGACTCGTGACCTCGCGGTGGCCTTGGTCGGCATCACGCAGCACGTCGGCCGGCTCGCGGAAGCTCTGGCGACCCTGCTCGTGCCACACGAGTTGCGCGACCACCCGACGGCGGAGCCCTTGATCAGGCGCGGCGCCAGCGTCGCTTTCGAGCAGGTGACCTTCGGCTATCCCGACGGCAGCAGCGTGTTCAAGAATTTGAGTTTTCGGTTCTATCCGGGCGAACGGGTTGGACTTGTCGGCCATTCGGGAGGCGGAAAATCGACGCTGTTTGCGCTTTTGCAACGGTTCTACGATGTTCAGGGCGGCCGAATTCTGATCGACGGCCAGGATATATCGAGGGTAACGCAAGACAGCCTGCGCGCGGCCATTGCCGTCGTGCCGCAGGACGTCTCGCTGTTCCAGCGCTCGGTCATGGAAAACATCCGCTACGGCAAGCCTGACGCAACGGACGAAGAGGTGTTCGATGCCGCCCTGGGCGCGAGAGCGCTCGACTTTATCTCAAGATTGCCGAAGGGCATGGACACGCTGGTGGGCGAGCGCGGCATAAAACTATCGGGCGGCCAGCGCCAGCGCATTGCCATTGCGCGCGCGTTTCTCAAGGATTCCCCGCTCCTGCTGCTCGACGAAGCCACATCGGCGCTCGACAGTGAATCCGAAGAAGCTATCCGCGAGGCACTTGGTCGTCTCATGCGGGGGCGAACCGTTATCGCGATCGCCCATCGGCTGTCCACGGTGCGCGACTTCGACCGTATCATGGTCTTGCAGGGAGGCAACATCGTCGAGGACGGTGCACCCGACCAGCTGCTGCGTAGCGAAGGCGCGTATCGCTGGCTGGTCCAGAAGGAGATCGGCCGCCTCAAGCGGCAGGCAGCCTAGATCGTAATCGTAATGGTCTGGGAGAAGGGCTTCACACCGCCCGGCTGTAGGGAACCGGCAAGGTGGAAATGCTCGCGCTCGGTTGCTGCGTCGGCACGCGGCGAACTTGTGCGAGGGCCCGAACGAAATCCGAGAACCATCCCTGCACCGGCCGCAATCTCAGCTTTTGGTTCATCGCCTGCCAGCGTTCCCGGCGTTCGTCGGCGGACATAACGACGGCTTTGAAAATGCTTTTCGCCATGGCGTCGATGTCGTGGGGGTTCACCAGAATGGCGGCATCGAGTTCTTTTGCCGCGCCGGCAAACTCGGACAGGATGAGGATGCCGGGATCGGACGGATCTTGCGCAGCGACATATTCCTTAGCGACGAGATTCATGCCGTCATGCAGCGGCGTTACCAATCCCACCCGGGCCAATCGATAAAAACCAGCCAAGGTCGACTGGGCAAAGCCCTTATTGAGATACCTGATCGGAGCCCAGTCAACGTCCGCATGTCGACCGTTAATATCGCCGACCAGGGCCGCGATCTCTTTCTTCAGGTCGTTGTACGCCTCTATACGGCCCCGCGTCGGCACGGCGATCTGCAGCAGCGAAATGCGGCGCGCCCACCCGGATTCGGTTTGCAACACGCGCTCGAAGGCCCGCAGGCGATTGGCGATGCCTTTGGAGTAATCGAGCCGGTCGACGCCGAGAACGAGCCTTACGCCTTGCAGGCTGGTGCGCAATCGCGCCACATCCGGGCGGTGCGTGGCCTTTTGCGCGCGGGCGGCGAAGTCGTCGACGTCGATACCAATCGGAAAGGTGCCAAGCCGGGTGCGGCCGTGCTCCGAGGTGACGAGGCCATGGATCGCGTCGAGGCCAAGCTCGTACTTCAGGTACTCCTCGAAATTTTGCCGGTCGTCGTCGGTCTGGAACCCGATCAGATCGTAGGACAGCATGGCCGAAACCAACTCGCGGTGATGCGGCACGCTGAGCATCGTGGTGCGTCCGCTCCAAGGCGTATGCAGAAAAAAGCCGGTGGGCTGCGTAATTCCGAGACGGCGCAGTTCCGCGGCCAGAAACAGGAAGTGATAATCCTGCACCCAATAGGTGGTGTCGGGTTGCGCGAAGCGCAGCAGCGCGCGCGCCATGAATGCATTGATCGCCCGATAGGATTTGTACTCGTCATCGGTCACGCGAATGAGGTCGGGGCGCGAATGCAATGCCGGCCACAGCGCGGAATTCGAAAAGCCTTCGTAATAGCCCCGATAATGCGCCGCAGGCATATCGATGGTCGCGACCGCGCCCGAGCCCAGCGCTTCGATTTCTGCGAAATATTCTTTGTGCTGATCATCGCGAACCGATCCGCTTGAACCGATCCAGATGGCGCCGGTGTCGCGCACGACTGGCAGCAGTGCGGAGGCCAAGCCTCCTGCCATTGCCTCATTGGCGTGGGCGCGCGCAACGCGGTTCGAAACGACCACAAGACTCATGCCTCTCCTCCGTTCCGCATTGCACCATGAACGTTTAGTCATGCCATTTTGTTCCATTGGCCACGCGCACTTGGGCCGCTGCGGCCATGCAGCATACTTCCGTAGCCTGTAAGCGGACCCCGCAATCACACCGTCCCAGAGTTCCAGCATAATGGAACTTTTTTTCCGCAATTTTGTTCAAGGAATTGGGGTGGCCAGAGTGAGCGGTTTCGCGCACGCTCCCATGAAACAAGCCGGACAGGCGCATGCGTGCATTGACGGTCGCGCCAGGCAAATCCAATTCAGCAAGGGTAGATGAGGTCCCGGAACCGTCATCGTCAGACGGTAGCGTGCTAGTCCGCAGCCTGGCGTTGGGCGTGTGCGGCACCGATCGCGATATCGTCGGCGGCGAATACGGCATGGCGCCACCCGGACAGCAGCGGCTCATTCTCGGGCATGAATCGCTTGGCGTCGTCGAAGATGCACCAGCCGATTGCGGGTTCGAACGCGGCGACCTTGTGGTCGGCATCGTGCGCCGACCCGACCCCGTTCCCTGCGTCGCCTGTGCGGTGGGGGAATGGGATATGTGCCGCAACGGCGAATACACCGAACGCGGCATCAAGGCGCGAAACGGCTATGGCGCTGAACGATTCCGCATTGAGCCTGAATACGCCATCAAGCTCGATCCGGCGTTGGGACACCTCGGTATCCTTCTGGAGCCAGCCAGTATTCTGGCCAAGGCCTGGGAACACACCGAATATGTCGGCGGACGCTCAAAGGCTTGGTCGCCGGCCACATTGCTGGTCACGGGCGCCGGACCGGTCGGATTGCTCGCCGCGCTGATGGGCGCACAGCGCGGTCTCCACGTTCACGTCCTCGACCGCGACATCGACGGCATCAAGCAAAACCTCGTGCAAAAACTCGGCGGCACCTACCACACCGGCGGCGTCGAAATCCTCAACCAGGTGAAACCGGACATTTTGATGGAATGCACGGGCGCGCCGGAACTCATTGCCGGCATTCTCGGTCACACGGCGGCCGCCGGCATCACCTGCCTCGTCGGCGTCACCTCTCCCGGACACCAATTCAAACTCGACATCGGCCAGATCAATCAAACGCTGGTGCTCGACAACGATACGATCCTCGGTTCGGTCAATGCGAATCGCCGGCACTACGAGGCCGCCGCCGTGGCGCTCCAGCGCGCCGATCAATCATGGCTCGGCGGGATGATTACGCGTCGTGTACCGCTGGATCGGTGGTCGGAAGCTCTGCAGCACCGGCCCGGCGACATTAAGGTCGTAATTGATTTTTCAATGTGATTTCCATGGCCAGTCGCATCGAAGACTACGCCCTGATCGGAGACTCCGAGACTGCTGCATTGGTCGGCCGCGACGGCTCGATCGATTGGTTATGCTGGCCGCGTTTCGACTCGCAGGCATGCTTCGCCGCGTTGCTGGGCTCGCGCGATCATGGACGCTGGCAGATCGCGCCCCGCGACGAGCCGATCAAGGTGCGCCGGCGCTATCGTCCAAACACGCTGATCCTTGAAACTCGTTTCGAAACGAAAGACGGAATAGCAACTCTCATCGACTTCATGCCGCGGCGGGATGAAAACTCCTGGGTCGTGCGCCTCGTGATCGGCGAGCGTGGTCAAATCGCGATGACCAGCGAGCTCGTGCTCCGCTTTGGGTTCGGAAAGATCGTGCCTTGGGTCACCCGCCTCGAGGATGCCACACTCCGGGCCATCGCGGGTTCCGATATGATAGTGCTGCGCACTCCCGTGCACCTCAAGGGCGAGAACCTTACGACGGTCGGCGACTTTCTCATCGGAGAGGGGGAAACAGTACCGTTCGTGATGACGTACTCGCCGTCACACCTGCCACCACCGTCCGCGGTTGATCCGAAGTCTGCACTTGCGCAGACCGAAAAATTCTGGACTGGGTGGTCGGCCAATTGCAGACCGGCAGGTCCGTGGTCCGAGCTCGTCTTGCGCTCGCTGATCACGCTCAAGGCGCTGACCTATCGCCCGACCGGCGGCATCGTCGCGGCGCCGACGACCTCGCTGCCGGAGCGAATCGGCGGTGAGCGCAATTGGGATTACCGCTATTGCTGGCTGCGCGATGCAACGTTGACTTTGGTCGCATTGATGCATGCCGGATATTACGAAGAGGCGCAGGCCTGGCGGGAGTGGCTGGTCCGCGCCGTCGCCGGCAGTCCCGACCAGACCCAGATCATGTACGGCATCGGCGGCGAACGCATCCTGACGGAATGGAGCGTGCCCTGGCTGCCGGGCTATGAAGGCTCCGAACCGGTCCGGGTCGGCAACGCGGCGCACGATCAGCTGCAACTCGATGTGTACGGCGAGATTATGGACGCCAATCACCAGGCGCGACGCGGCGGCCTGAGCACGAACCAATCGAGTTGGGCAGTGCAATTGGCGTTGATCGAGCACTTGGCTCGCGTCTGGCAGGATCCAGACCACGGCATATGGGAAGTCCGGAGCGACCCGCAGCATTTCACCTATTCGAAGGTCATGGCCTGGGTCGCGGTCGACCGCGTCATCAAGAGTGCCGAAGTCTTTGGGCTCGAGGGGCCGCTCGACAACTGGCGCATGATGCGCCAGCAGATTTTCGATGACGTCTGTGCGCGCGGCTTCGATACCGAGAAAGGGAGTTTCGTCCAGTCCTATGGCTCGAAATACCTCGATGCGAGCCTGCTGTTGCTGCCCTGCGTCGGATTTCTTCCCGTTGACGATCCGCGCGTCGTGGGTACCATCGAGGCCGTCGAGCGCAATTTGCTCGTCGACGGCTTCGTGAGACGTTACAACACCGAAGAGACAGCGGACGGATTGCCGCCAGGCGAAGGCGTGTTTCTGGCCTGCAGTTTCTGGCTGGTCGATGTGTATCTGTTGCAAAATCGCCGGCGCAAGGCCGAGCGCCTGTTCAAGCGTCTCGTCAGCCTCTGCAACGATGTTGGTCTGCTCAGCGAAGAATACGATCCCGAGGCCAAGCGGCTGGTCGGCAATTTTCCGCAGGCCTTTACCCACGTCGCTCTGATCAACAGCGCGTTCAATCTCACCCGCGAAATCAAGCCTGTCGATCAGAGAGCGCAACTGCCGGAATCTGAGCTTGCGACGACATGACCGCTACAGTCACCGCCAATAGCGATCTTCCCAGCTGCGCGACAGCCGCATTGCGGTGAGGATCAGGCCCGCCATCGAATATGTCTGTGGAAAATTTCCCCACAATGCTCCTGATTGCGGATCGACGTCTTCAGAGAGGAGCCCGTAGCGGTTGCGATGCTTAAGCGCGTCTTCGAACAAGTCCTTGGCATCGTCGTGGCGGCCGAGCGACCACCACGCATCGATCAACCAAAACCGGCAGATCAGGAATGCCGTCACCGGCAAGCCGAAATCGTCCGAACTGGAGTAGCGCATGACATGCTTTTCGCGCAGCAGCTCGCGCTCCATCGCGGCGACGGTGCTGACGAAGCGCGGGTCCTTGGTCTCGATAATACCAAGATCGGGAAGCAGGAGCACGCTGGCGTCGAGGTCATCTGAGCCGAACGCCGCGGTGAAAGCGCCGCGTTTCTCGTTCCAGGCGCGCTCAAGCAGGTCCGCATGAATCGGATCTGCGATCGCGTTCCAGTGCCTGGCGCGATCATGAAGACCAAGCCGCGACGCGATAGCGGCCAGTCGATGACAACCCGCCCAGCACATCGCCACGGAGTGCGTGTGAATACGCTGGCGCCCCCGGTATTCCCAGATACCGGCATCGGGCTGCAGCGCATACTTTGCCGCGCGGTTGCCGAGCGATTCCAGAAGCCGAAACAGGCCTTCGTCGCCAGGCAGCGGTAAGCGCCGGTCGAAGAACATCGGCATGGCAGCGAGGATGATGCTGCCGTAGGTGTCGTTCTGCGCTTGCTCTGACGCGGCATTTCCGATGCGAACCGGCCCGTCGCCACGATAGCCGTGCAAGTCAGGCGCCGTGCGTTCTTCCAGCGGATTGGTCGGTACGACGCTATAGACCGGTCGCAACGCGTCATCCGGGTTTGCCGCAATGCCAAGCGTAAACGTGATGAAATCTTCCATGGTCTGGGTCGCGCCGATGCGGTTGAGCGCCTTGACGACGAAATAGGCGTCGCGCAGCCAGCAGTAGCGGTAATCCCAGGTGCGGCCGGAGCCCGGCGCTTCGGGGATGGAGGTGGTATGCGCAGCTATCACGCCGCCGGTTTCCTCGAAGGTGCTGAGCTTGAGCGTGATTGCGGCGCGGATGATCGCCTCCTGCCAGTCGTAAGAGATCGACAGGCTGCGCACCCAGTCCATCCAATAGTCGCGCGTGCGGTCGGCAAACTCGCGACATGTCGTGTTGATCTCGTCGGCAAATGGTTCGTCGGGCCCGATCACGAGGTGGATCGGGCGAGTCAGAACGAACGGTGATTCCTGCTCGATGAGCGAGAGTGGCGCGTCGGTCGTGAGTCTGACCACCGTATCCCCGTCGAGATAACGGATATGATTGCTGCCGACCGAGCGTCGTGGAAAGGGCCGGCCATATTGATGAGCAGGACGCATCCGCACGGTGATGCGCGGCAGGCCGGCGATCGGCTCAACGATGCGGAACAGTTGCGGCGGCCGGAAGACGCGGCCGTATTGGCGAAAGCGCGGTGCAAAGTCGGTGATACGTACTGCGGCGCCGCGCCGGTCAGTGAGGACGGTTGAAACCACCGCAGTGTTGCGCAGGTATTCGGACTGATACTCGGCCATATCCTCCAGCACAACGTCGGTAAATCCCTTTTCCTCGCCGCCGGCGAGCAGGCGGCAGAAGATCGGATCGCCGTCAAAGGCGGGGAAACACCACCACACGATGCGCGATGTTGGATCAATCAATGCCGCGGTTCGGCCGTTGCCGATGACGGCCAGATCAAGACCATGATCAATCATGTTGCGGCATCTGCCTTGATGCCGGCTATATTCGCAAGCCAGTCGCGCACGGCGGGCGGTCCGACAAAGTTTCCATCGACGCTGCCCACCTTGTCGCCAACCGAAAATGCCAGGCCATTGAATTCCGGCATGATGGCGAACACGTACTCATCAGTCGTGTCGTCGCCGATGAAGACCGGACGGCGCCCGACGAAGGGCGCATGTTTCATGAGCTCGCGCACGCCGGTCGCCTTGTTGAACCCCGCCTTCTTGATCTCAAAAACATATTTGCCGGGAAGGACTTCGATCGAGGGCTCGGTAGCACAAATGTCAGCGATGGCAGCTCGCACTGCAGATTCCCTTTCTGGCGCCAATCGATAGTGGATCGCGATCGAATATTCCTTGTCTTCCGCTACGATGCCGAATCCGATTCCTGCAACGGCGGCTATTTTTTTCTTGAGTGACGCTTCCAGCGCTGTTGCTCTCCCCTGTGCGCCCTTGACGCTTGAGCCCTTCGCGCTTGAGAAACGACATTCAGCGCCATGGCCCGCCACTGCCGGTAGCTGCAAGGGCGCGAAGAGACGGTCAAGATCATGCAACGAACGCCCGCTGACGAAGGCCAGCGCACCGCCGGTCAACGCACTCAGTTGCGTCAATGTTCCATACAGCGAATGGGGGACTACGACCTTCTGTGGCGCCGGGGCGATATCCAGAATCGTGCCGTCGATGTCGAGCAGAATGGCCAAATCCCCCAAATCGGGGATTTTCGGCAATTTGAAGTCAGCCATAGCGCTTCCTGGCGAATGATCGCAGGTCCCATAGAAAATATGTCGGTCTCGGTCAATAAAATGCCAGTGGCGGTTGACGCACTCCTGCGGCTTTCGTTCCACGGCTGTGCGCGGAAATCCGTCTCGCCGAGATACAAACGAGCCATCTGTGGGCGCTACCGGTTCGAAAGACCGCCCGTCGTCTCGATAAAATGGACGATCGTCGTCAGGCCATCGCCTTGACGAAGATTGGTCATGACGAATGGCCGCGCGCCACGCATCCGCTTGGCGTCGGTTTCCATCTTCGCAAGCGAGGCGCCGACATGAGGCGCCAGGTCGATCTTGTTGATGACCAGCAAATCGGAGCGGGTGATCCCCGGGCCGCCCTTGGAGGGGATCTTGTCGCCCGCCGCGACGTCGATGACATAGATCGTCAAGTCGGCGAGCTCCGGCGAAAACGTGGCTGCGAGATTGTCGCCGCCGGATTCGATGAGCACCAGATCAAGCTTTGGAAACTTTGCCCGCATGTCTGCAACCGCAGCGAGATTCATCGAAGCATCTTCGCGGATCGCGGTGTGCGGGCAGCCGCCGGTCTCGACGCCGACGATACGATCGGGTTCAAGCGAGCCGGATCGCACCAGGAATTCGGCGTCCCATTTGGTATAGATGTCGTTGGTGATGGCCGCAATGTCGTAAATTCCGCGCATGGACTTGCAAAGCGAATCCATCAGCGCCGTCTTGCCGGATCCGACCGGACCGCCGATGCCGACGCGAAGCGGGCCGTTTGGGCTTGGCATGATTGGACTCCGTCAGGTCAGCTTCGAAACAGGCGCGTGTATTGGCTCTCGTGCCTAGCGCTGGCAAGGTCGGCGCGCAATGTTGCGCTGCCGAGATCGTCGAGGCTCGCATCGAGCGCGCGCCGCACGGCCCGGGTCACCGCGGGTTCGAGCGTTCGCAGCAGGTTTTGGCTCTCGGTATGCCCGAGCGGAATAAGCCGCAAGCCGGCGGAGACCCAGTTGGCGGTCAGCGCTGTCAGGAAGGCGTGCGCTGCTGGGGCGAGCGGAATGTCATGGCCAGCGCAGGCGACGCCGACGGCCACAGGATAGGCCACGGGGCCATGCCAAAGGTCCTGCAGCTTTTCCAGGGCAGGGCAGGGCCACGCGGCGCGCGTAACGTCGATGAAAGCGCGGCCCAAGCTCACGGTTTCGAGGTGGCGTTCGCGCGTCGGCACGAATGCCGCAGCAAGCTCCGCGATTTCGACCAAAGCGACATCATTGCCGCCTGTCACCGCACGGTAGGCTTGCGCGAAGAAGATTCCGTCGTTGATCCCGGCGCCGTCGCTCAGTATCGCTTCGAGCCAGTGGCGCAAGGTTGTCGCACATGCAATGTCGCCGGCCTCAACCGCCCACTCGATCCCGCTTGAATAGGAAAAAGCGCCGACCGGATAGGCTGGCGATAGCCAGGTCATCAGGCGGTACGTGGCGGCCTGCGATGCAACTGCTTCGTGCGTCAGCACGGCACGCCGTGCGGCGATGGGTTTCTCACCGGCCATGATCGTGACCGTCATGGCCGGAATGCTCGTGATGGTGGTGGCCATGAGTATCGTGATGATCATGCCCGGCCGCCGTCGCGTAGGCGCCGCCCTCCGGATCGAACGCCGCCTCGATCTCGATCATGCGCGCGCCAAGACCGCGCAACATCTCCGCCAGCACGTGGTCGCGCCGGATGCGGATCGATTTGGCCAGCAGTTGCGTCGGCACATGACGGTTGCCCAGATGCCAGGCGATGCGGGCGAGGTGTAGTGGATCGCCGCAGCGGACTTCCAGCAATAATTCCGGCGCGGCGACCACTTCGATCAGCCGGCCGTCTTCCAGCACCAGCGCATCGCCGCTGCGGAGCGATGCAGCGACCGGAAGGTCGAGCAGGAAGGCAAGTCCCCGCGTCCCCTTCATCGCCTTGCGTCGGCGATGGCGGTCGTCGTAGTCGAGCACGACGCTATCTGCCGTGCCGCCCGACCAGGTCGTCGCCGCTTTGATGGAAGTCGCACGCATCGGCGCCCGGCATCGTTTGTCAAAACAGGAAATAACGCTGCGCCATGGGCAAAACCTCGGCCGGCGCGCAGGTCAAAAGCTCGCCGTCGGCGCGAACCTCATAGGTTTCCGCGTCAATCTCGATTTTCGGCGTCGCATTGTTGTGTATCATGCTTTTTTTGCCGATACCGTCGCGCACGTTTTCAACCGCGACGAATGTCTTCTCGACGCCGAGCTTGTCGCGCAGTTTGTTCTTCATGGCGGCTTTCGATGTGAACACCAGGGAAGATGCGGTCACCGCCTTGCCGAATGCCCCGAACATCGGCCGGTAATGGATCGGTTGCGGCGTCGGGATCGATGCATTCGGATCGCCCATCGGCGCCGCCGCTATGGTGCCGCCCTTGACGATGCACTCCGGCTTGACGCCGAAGAACGCCGGCGACCACAGCACCAGATCGGCCAGCTTGCCCTTTTCCACCGAGCCGATGTGCTTCGACACGCCGTGGGCTATCGCGGGATTGATCGTGTATTTGGCGATGTAGCGCTTGGCGCGCGCATTGTCGTTGTCGCCTTTCTCCTCTTTCAGCCGGCCGCGCTGCTTTTTCATCTTGTCGGCGGTTTGCCAGGTGCGGATGATCACCTCGCCGATCCGTCCCATGGCCTGGGAATCCGACGACATCATCGACAGCGCGCCGAGGTCGTGAAGAATGTCCTCCGCGGCAATCGTCTCCTTGCGGATGCGGCTTTCGGCGAACGCCAAATCCTCGGCTATCGACGGATCGAGGTGGTGGCAGACCATGAGCATGTCGAGATGCTCGTCGATCGTGTTGCGTGTGAAGGGACGCGTCGGATTGGTCGACGAGGGCAGCACGTTTTTCAGGCCCGCCACCTTCATGATGTCGGGCGCGTGGCCGCCGCCTGCGCCTTCGGTGTGGAAGGCGTGAATAGTGCGGCCTTTGAAGGCTTTGATCGTGTCCTCGACGAATCCGCTTTCGTTGAGCGTGTCGGTATGGATCATCACCTGCACATCATAATCGTCGGCCACCGAGAGGCAGCAATCGATTGCCGCCGGCGTCGTGCCCCAGTCTTCATGCAGCTTGAGAGCGCACGCGCCGGCCTTGACCATCTCTTCCAGCGCCGCGGGGCGTGACGCGTTGCCCTTGCCGGCGAAGCCGAGGTTCATCGGAAAGGCGTCTGCGGCCTGAATCATGCGGCCGAGATGAAACGGACCCGGCGTGCAGGTCGTGGCGAAAGTGCCGTGGGCGGGCCCGGTGCCGCCGCCCAGCATGGAGGTCACGCCGGACATCAGCGCTTCCTCGATCTGCTGCGGACAGATGAAATGGATGTGGGTGTCGAAACCGCCGGCGGTCAGGATTTTGCCTTCTCCAGCAATGACTTCCGTGCCGGGGCCGATGACGATGGTGACGCCGGGTTGAATATCGGGATTGCCGGCTTTGCCGATCGCGGCGATGCGGTCGCCCTTGATGCCGACGTCGGCTTTGACGATGCCCCAATGGTCGAGGATGAGCGCGTTGGTGATGACGGTATCGACCGCACCCTGCTTGTTGGTCGCCTGCGACTGGCCCATGCCGTCGCGAATGACCTTGCCGCCGCCGAACTTCACCTCCTCGCCGTAAATGGTGAAGTCCTTCTCGACTTCGATGATGAGGTCTGTGTCGGCGAGCCGCACGCGGTCCCCGGTGGTGGGACCGAACATGTCGGCATAGACGCTGCGCTGGATTTTTCCCGCCATGACCGCCCCCCTAGAGCTTTCCCATGATGTCCTGGCGGAAGCCGTATATCGTGCGCCCTCCGGCGACCGCGACGAGCGTCACGTCGCGCGATTGCCCGGGCTCGAAGCGCACCGCCGTGCCAGCGGCGATGTCGAGCCGCATGCCGCGGGCCTTTTTGCGGTCGAATTTAAGCGCGGGGTTGGTTTCGAAGAAATGGTAGTGCGAGCCGACCTGGATCGGCCGGTCGCCGCTATTCGAGACCGTGAGCGTGACGCTCTTACGCCCTTTATTGATCTCGATTTCGCCGGACTGGATGAAATATTCGCCGGGGATCATGTGGACCTCATCGTATCGGCTCGTGCACGGTGACGAGCTTGGTGCCGTCCGGAAATGTGGCTTCGACCTGAATTTCGGGAATCATCTCGGCGATGCCGTCCATCACCTGTGTGCGCGAAATGACATGGGCGCCGGCTTCCATGAGTTCGGCGACAGTGCGACCGTCACGCGCGCCTTCCTGGATGAAATCGGAAATGAGCGCGACGGCTTCGGGGTGATTGAGCTTGACGCCGCGTTCGAGCCGGCGCCGTGCTACCATCGCCGCCATGGCGATCAGTAGTTTGTCCTTCTCCCGCGGGGTAAGCTGCATGGTGCTCCTTCAAGCCGCCCACAGCCGCGGCAAAGGTTCGTTATGCAGCGCCGTGAGCACCGCCACGAGATCGCGGTGCAGCGTGGCGCCTTCGGGTGCGACCAGACGGGCCACGACGAGGCCGTTCCAGGCCGACACGCCGACTTCGCCGGCAAAGCTGTCCTGCATGGCGCGGACCGCGGCCGCATCGTCTTCGGTGCCAGGGCGCTTGAGGACGGTCGCCACCGCGACGCCGCCGGCGGCTACGGCCCGTTGCGCCAGACATTGGGCAACGTCGCCATCGAGGCGAAGTGTCTCGGCGAATGCCAGCGTGCCGCCGACCCGCACCCGCCAGCGATCGCAAAGACTGCCCCGCATGACGGCTTCGCCCATGGCCAAGCGGCCAAACACGATCGCCTCGGCCAACAGCAACCGGGAATCGGCGGCGAGATCGACATCGAAGCTGCGCCGCAGCCGAACCTGATCGAACAGGATGGTTTCCTGCGGTAGCCACGCCAGTACGCCGCCCGGACCGACGTCGAGCTTGACGCCGATCTGCGTGTCCGATCCCAGCGAGCGATAGATCTTTTCCGCGGCCGCGGTGGTGACGGTCAATCGGGCATCGGCGCCGACGCCGATTTCGACGCCAAAGCGGTCGCCGCCCGCCATGCCGCCGGCGGTATTGACAATCACCGCTTCGAGCATGTCCTGACTGATGCCGTTGGGAAAGCGCACGCGCAGCGAGCCAGCCTCATGGACGCGCGCGCGCCGGCTGCCGCCCGGGCCAGCCGCGACCGTGAACGCAACGCGTCCGACCGCCCGATTGCCGGCGAAAATTTCGTTGCGTAGCCGTGCACTCCCCACCATCAAACCGGCCATTGATTGGAGGCAAAATCGCCAAGCTTCGGATAGCCAGACCTTAGACAGCCGTCCCTAAATAGCCATGGCCCGCTTCAGAGCACCCTCGTCGAGGTCGTCCCGGTTGCAGGAATAGACGACTGCGCCCCGATCCATCACGGCGAAATGGTCGCCGAGTTCGCGGGCAAAGTCGAGATATTGCTCGACCAGAACGATCGCGATCTTGCCGAGCGAGCGCAAATAGCTGATGGCGCGGCCGATATCCTTGATGATAGACGGCTGAATGCCTTCGGTCGGCTCGTCGAGCAGCAAAAGCCTCGGCCGCATTACCAGCGCCCGGCCGATGGCCAATTGCTGCTGCTGGCCGCCGGAGAGGTCGCCGCCACGTCGGCGCAGCATGCTTTGCAGAACCGGAAACAGCGTAAACACCTCGTCGGGAACACTGCTCTGTGCCCTCGGCAGCGGGGCGAAGCCGGTTCGCAAGTTTTCTTCGACCGTGAGCAACGGAAAGATTTCGCGGCCCTGCGGCACATAGGCGATGCCGCGGCGGGCACGGTCGGCAGGCCGCAGCCCGGTAATGTCGGCGCCTTCCCAGGTGATCGTGCCTTTACTGACCGGGTGCTGGCCGGCCAGCGCATCGAGCAGGCTTGTCTTGCCGACGCCGTTGCGGCCGAGCACGCACGTCACCTTGCCCGGCTCGGCCTTGAGCGACACGCTGCGCAGTACCTGCGCCGCGCCGTAGCTGAGGTCGAGCGATTGTGCGTCAAGCATGGCTCACCGTCCCAGGTACACTTCCACGACCCGCTCGTTCTCCGAGACCTGATCGATCGTCCCCTCGGCAAGTACCGAGCCTTCATGCAGGCAGGTGACCTTGACGCCAAGTTCGCGCACGAAGGTCATGTCGTGTTCGACGACGACGACGGTGTGTTCGCGGTTGATCTCTTTCAGGAGTTCCGCGGTCTGATGGGTTTCGACGTCGGTCATGCCGGCGACCGGCTCGTCGACCAGGAGCAGCTTCGGATCTTGCGCCAGCAGCATGCCGATTTCGAGCCATTGCTTCTGTCCGTGCGACAGGCTTCCCGCCAGCCGGTTTTGCACCGGGGTCAGGCGCGTCGTCTGCAGGATTTCGTCGATGCGGTGATGCTCGGTCGGCGTTTCTTGCCACCACAGCGTCGTGCGGGCGCGGCGATCGGCCTTGAGCGCAAGCTCGAGGTTGTCGAAGACAGTGTGACTGTTGAACACCGTCGGCTTCTGGAATTTGCGGCCGATGCCGAGCGTGGCGATCTCGGCCTCATCGAGCTTGATGAGATTGTATTCGCCGTTGAAGACGACTTCTCCTTCGTCGGGCCGTGTCTTGCCGGTGACCACATCCATCATCGTGGTCTTGCCGGCGCCGTTGGGGCCGATGATGGCGCGCATCTCGCCCGGTTCGATCGTGAATGAAAGTTTGTTGAGCGCGCGAAAGCCGTCGAACGAGACGGAGACGCCGTCGAGGTAGAGCAGGGCGGTGGTGAGCGCTACCATTGTCCGATCCTCATTCCGCCGGAGCCGGCTCAGGCGGCGGCGACGTCACGCCGTCTTCGGCAGCCGCGGACACCCGCGCCCGCCGCAGCGCCGTCCAATGGTTCAACGTGCCGATCACGCCACGCGGCAACAGCAGAGTAACGCCGATGAAAAGGCTGCCGAGCATGAACAGCCAGTACGGCGCCAGCACGCCCGAGGTAAAATAGGTCTTGGCGTAATTGACGAGAATCGCGCCAAGCGCCGCGCCAGTGAGCGTGCCCCGGCCGCCGACCGCGACCCAGATCACCGCCTCGATCGAATTGCCCGGTGCGAATTCGCCAGGATTGATGATGCCGACCTGCGGCACATACAGCGCGCCAGCGATGCCCGCCATGCAGGCCGAGAGCGTAAACACGAACAGCTTGTAGGATTCCACCCGATAACCGAGAAATCGCGTGCGCGATTCGGCATCGCGAATGGCGATCAGCACCTTGCCGAGTTTCGACGTAACGACGGCGCGGCAGACGATAAAGCCGAGCATCAGCGCAACGCAGGACAGTGCAAACAAAGCGTTGCGCGTCGTCTCCGCCTGAACGTTGAAACCGAGAATATCCTTGAAATCGGTGAGACCATTGTTGCCGCCGAAGCCGAAATTATTGCGGAAAAAGCCGAGCATCAGCGCGTAGGTCAGCGCCTGCGTAATGATCGAGAGATAAACGCCGGTGACGCGGCTCCGGAACGCAAACCAGCCGAACACGAAGGCGAGCGCGCCAGGCACCGCCAGAATCATCAGCGCGGCGTAAGGGAAGTGCTGGAAGCCATACCAATAGACCGGCAATTCCTTGTAGTTCAGGAACACCATGAAATCGGGCAGGATCGGATTGGCATAGACGCCGCGGGTGCCAATCTGGCGCATCAGATACATGCCCATGGCATAGCCGCCCAGCGCGAAGAACGCGCCATGGCCGAGCGAGAGAATCCCGCAATAACCCCAGATCAGATCGATGGAGAGCGCGAGGATGGCGTAGCAAACATACTTGCCGAACAGCGCCACGAGGTATGTCGGGATATGCAGCGCGGACGATTGCGGCAGAGCGAGATTGAAGATCGGGACCAGCACCGCGCAGGCAGCCACGACGATCAGGAAAATCACCGCCCCGCGATCGAGAGAACGGATGAGAATATGGGATGTCATGCTTCGACCGCCCGGCCCTTGAGGGCGAACATGCCGCGCGGCCTTTTCTGGATGAAGAGAATGATGAAGACCAGAATTGCAATCTTGCCGAGCACGGCGCCGGCGAAGGGCTCCAGGAATTTGTTGGCGATGCCGAGCACGAACGAGCCGACCAGCGTGCCCCAGAGATTGCCGACGCCGCCGAATACGACGACCATGAAGCTGTCGATGATGTAGCCCTGGCCGAGGTTGGGACTGACGTTGTCGATCTGCGACAACGCTACGCCAGCCATGCCGGCAATGCCGGAACCAAGGCCGAAGGTCAGCGCGTCGATGCGGCTGGTGCGGATACCCATCGAGGCCGCCATCGACCGGTTCTGGGTGACGGCGCGCATCTCGAGGCCGAAGCGGGTGAAGCGAAGCAGCGCCAGCAGCGCAACGAAGACTGCGAGCGCAAAACAGATGATCCACAGCCGGTTATAGGTGATGGTGATGCCGCCGAGATCGAATGCGCCGCTCATGAACGAGGGATTGCCGACTTCGCGGTTGTTCGGGCCGAAGATCGAGCGCACCGCCTGCTGCAGGATCAAAGACAGGCCCCAGGTCGCCAGCAGGGTTTCCAGCGGTCGCCCATAGAGAAAACGAATGATGCAGCGTTCGATCAGGATGCCGACAAGGCCGGCGACGACGAAGGCAAGCGGAATGGCCATAGCGAGCGAGTAGTCGAACAACGCCGGATGGCTGGTCCGGATTGTGTCCTGCACCACGTAGGTGACGTAGGCGCCGATCATGACCATCTCGCCGTGCGCCATGTTGATGACGCCCATCACGCCGAACGTGATGGCGAGCCCAATGGCCGCGAGCAAAAGCACCGAACCGAGAGAAATGCCGTACCAGGCATTTTGCACAGTGTTCCAGATCGCCAGGCGATTTTGAATCGCGGCGATGGCGCCGGCGGCGGCCTTGGCAACGGGCGCCGATGTGCCGGCCGAGATGGATTGCAGAAGCCCGAGCGCATCCTGATCGCCGCGTTGCTGGACCAAAGCCACGGCTGCGATCTTGTCCTCGTCATTGGCGCTGTCGTTCGACAGAATGATCGCAGCTCGCGCTTGCATCAGCGCGCGCTTGATGCGCGGGTCCTGCTCCTTTTCAATGGCGGCCTCAACGGTGGGCAGGGTAGTGGCGTCGCGCGATTTGAAAACGGCCTCCGCTGCATCGAGCCGCTTCGCTGGATCACTGGACAAAAGCGTAAGACCGCCGAGGGCCCCGTCGATTACTCCGCGCAGCCGGTTATTGAGCGCGACGGTGTCGAGATCCGCCGGCGGATCGCCGGTAACTTCCTGCCCCGTCGCGGCGTCAAACAGTTTGTTGTCACTGTCCTGGATATAGACAGCTTTCTTTTCGGCGCTGAACATCAGTGCGCCGTTTTGCAGCGCGGTCAGAATGGCCGCCGCCCGCGGGCCGCCGCTCGCGGCAACCGCCGTCACGCCGGCAATGGTTTCGTCGAAGTCGCCGGCAGTGAAGTGGATGAGCGCATCATCGAGGGCGTCGGCGCGCGCGGTAGAGTGCCCGAGCAAGAAGCCGAAGGCCAATAGCATCGCGACGAGGCAAGCTCGGCTGGCACGCATTGCAAAATCCCCGGCGTTACCGCGGGGAGGCGTTGTAGCCTCCCCGCGTTGTCGTCGCTGGCGGGGTGTTACGAACCGCCGCAGGTTTTGGTGACGGTGTTGTAGTTGCCGCAATTGAGCTTGACCCAATCGGCGACCAGGTCCTTGGAGCCCGGCAGGTAGGGCGACCAGGCGTCGCCCGGCACCAGGCCCTTGGTCTTCCACACCACGTTGAACTGGCCGTCGGCGCGGATTTCGCCGATGAACACCGGCTTGGTGATGTAGTGGTTGGGCAGCATCTCGGAGACCCCGCCGGTCAGGTTGGCCTGCTTGATGCCCGGCAGCGCCGCGATCACCTTGTCGGGTTCGGTGGTGCCGGCCTTCTCAACCGCCTTCACCCACATGTTGAAGCCGATGTAATGCGCCTCCATCGGATCGTTGGTGGTGCGCTTCGGGTTCTTGGTGAACTCATGCCATTCCTTGATGAAGGCGGCATTGGCGGGGGTCTTGATCGACTCGAAGTAGTTCCAGGCGGCCAGATGCCCGACCAACGGCTTGGCGTCGAGCCCGGCCAGCTCTTCCTCGCCGACCGAGAACGCCACCACCGGGATGTCGGTGGCCTTGATGCCCTGGTTGCCGAGCTCCTTGTAGAACGGCACGTTGGCGTCGCCGTTGATGGTCGACACCACCGCCGTCTTCTTGCCGGCCGAGCCGAACGCCTTGATCTTGGACACCTCGGTCTGCCAGTCGGAGAAGCCGAACGGCGTGTAGTTGATCATGATGTCCGCATCCGCCACGCCCTTCTGCTTGAGGTAGGCTTCCAGGATCTTGTTGGTGGTGCGCGGATAGACGTAGTCGGTGCCTTCCAGCACCCAGCGCTTCACCGCGCCGCCGTCGGCGCTCATCAGGTAATCGACCGCCGGGATGGCCTGCTGGTTCGGCGCCGCGCCGGTATAGAACACGTTGCGCTCGCCTTCCTCGCCCTCGAACTGCACCGGATAGAACAGGATGCTGTCGAGCTCCTTGAACACCGGCAGCACCGACTTGCGCGACACCGAGGTCCAGCAGCCGAACACCACCGACACCTTGTCCTTGGCGATCAGCTCGCGCGCCTTCTCGGCAAACAGCGGCCAGTTCGAGGCCGGATCGACCACCACCGCCTCGAGCTTCTTGCCCAAAAGCCCGCCTTTCTTGTTCTGCGCGTCGATCAGCATCAGCATCACGTCCTTCAGCGTCGTCTCGCTGATCGCCATGGTGCCGGACAACGAATGCAGAATGCCGACCTTGATGGTGTCCTGCGCCTTCGCCGACACCGTCGCCAATAGCGATAGCGCCAACACGGCTGCCGTCGCTAACCAGCGGCGTGCCTTCAGTGAAGTGGACTTCGTTCTGTCGCTGTACATGAATGAGCCTCGCGATTATCGGAGCGGGCGCGCGGATGGCACCCTCTGCCGAGTGTCGCAAGGCATGTGCCAATTCTGCCATGGCGGTAACATGCTGAATTCGTGTGATAAAAGGCATTGAACGGCGCCGCGCGCCACTACTTGAGCAGACAACGCCTGCTTTCTAGGCAGCGGCAAAGCCAGAATCAGTCCAGATGAACACCCGTTCGTTCGCTTGGGAGGACGTTATGAAAGTCGGCATTGTAGGCCTCGGCCGAATGGGCGGCGCTATGCTCCGCCGCCTGCGCGAACAGGACTTTGACGTGGTGGGCTGGGATCAGGGCGCCCATGCGAACCAGGCACTTGCGGCAGACGGCCTGCGCATTGCCGCAAATGCCGGCGATGTCGCCGCCAATTCCGAGATCGTCATCTCAAGCGTCACCGAAGACCACGGTGTCCGAAAAATCTTCACCGGCGCGGCGGGCTTCCTAGAGGCCGACGTGACGGGAAAATTGTTCATCGAGATGAGCACGCTGCAACCGATGACCGGCCGTGAGCTTGCGCCGGTTGTCGAAAAACGCGGCGCACGGCTGATCGATGCGCCGGTGCTCGGAACCATTCCGCAGGTTCGCGCCGGAACGTTGTTGGCCATGGTCGGTGGCAAATCTGACGATCTCGAACGGGCCCGCCCAGTGCTGGAAAAGCTGACGCGCCAGATCGTTCATATGGGTCCGAACGGCGCCGGCTACGCGATGAAGCTCGCCGCCAATCTCGGGCTCGGCGCCTACATCCAGGCAGTAGCGGAATCGCTTGCGCTCGGCCTAAGGCAGGGCCTCGCTCTCGACCAGATGGTGGACGTCTTGCAGGAAACGGCTACCACAAGCGGTTGGCTCAAGAACAAGGCCGACGTGCTGAAGGGCGCGCCGGCGGAGATTACGCTCGACATCCGCACGCTGCGCAAAGATATCATGTCCGCGGTCGCAACCGGCGCGCTCACCGGCGTACCGATGCCGCTGTCGGCAGGTACTCTGGCTTCGCTCTCGGCGGCGGTCGATGGCGATTACGGCGACGGCGATCTTGCCGAACTGCCGAAGTTCTTTCGCGAAGCGATGCTGCAGAATTTCGATCGTTAAAGTACCGGGAGGAACTCGTGCGCAACAAAAAACGAAAAATCGCTGGCGCTGCGCAAATCTGCGCGCTTGCAGCTACCGCTTTGGCTGCAATTGCGACAAGCGCGGCACTGGCCGATCCGTTTCCGCCAGGCGGTCAGGCGCAGAATGTAGAGCAGGTCGGATTCTCGGCGTTGGATGGCCGATTTGGCGGCTTCAAGATCGCAATCAAACATACCGCCAACGACAAGTGGTACCTCTACACCGGTCATTCCTTCAATCAGGGCTGGAGCATCGTCGACATCACCGATCCGGCGAATCCGCGCTTCGTCAAATTCATCCCTTACGTCACCGACGACAAAAGCATCCTCACCGCGCAGGTGACCTTGCACGACAACCTGATGATCACCTCGCTTAACAGCTTCAGGCCGCAAGCCAACCCGGCGCCAGCGGTGCTGCTGTGGGACATTTCCGATCCGGAAAATCCCAAACAGGTCGGCTCGTGGATGGGCGGCGCAACCGGTGCGCACCGCAATTCCTATCCTGGAGGCAAATACGCCTACCTGTCGACGAGCTATCCCGGATTCAAGCTGCACATCATGGTGATCCTCGACGTGAGCGATCCAGTCCACCCGAAAGAAGTCGGCAAATGGTGGCAGCCCGGCCAGAAGGACGGCGAGCCGCCGTCGGCTTTCCCGGAAGGTTTCCATGGACCAGTCAATGTCAGTCCCGACGGCAAGATGGCATCGTTCGGCTATACGCCGGACGTGGTCAATCTCGACATCAGCGATCCGACTGCCCCGAAGCTGATCGGCAAGGTCCATATTACCGAGCCATTCGCCAGCGTCGGCATGCAGTCAGTCCATACCGTGCTGCCGCTCTGGGATCGCAAGCTGCTCTATGTCAGCTCTGAAGCGCAAAAGGAGAAATGCGAAGATAACGGCATGAACTTCGCTGGCATGATCGACAATGCCGATCCGGCGCACCCGCGGCTGATTTCGATCTTCCCGACGCCGGTGCCGCCAGCGGACGCGCCCTACAGAGACTTCTGCGACAAGGGCGGCCGCTTCGGCCCGCACAACACCAGCCAGGAAATTCACAATCCGGCAATTCAGCAGCCCGGCACCCTGATGGATATCGCGTGGTTCAACGCCGGGCTGCGAATCTTCGACATCAGCGATCCGCGCTTGCCCAAGGAGGTCGGCTATTTCATGCCGCCGGAACGGCCCGGCTTGCCGGCTCAGTCCGGCGCGCATGCTTCGGAAGTCGACTGGAGCGAGGAGCTGGCCGTCGACTCGCGAGGCTACATCTACATGAATGACGATAAATGGGGACTGTTCGTGTTGCGCTACACCGGCAAGGAGCCGAAGCAGTAAGCCCCGTTGACACCTGCGGCAATCCCTGCGACGCGGATATCCGGCCTTAGATTACTACTGACGACGCCCGGGGGCCGGTCGGTTCTATTACCGCACACTGACGCAAAATATTCACGTCAGAAACGAATTTTATACGCTTCGCTCCCCTAAATAGGCGTTGCAGGGACCCTTCGTGGAGCGAACAAGGTCCAAACATATGACGGACAACACGTATCTTACGTGTCAGTTGAGCATTATTTGCGGGCTGCTGTTTTTTATCGCAGTCGCTGCCGTGAGCCAGCATCCGCAGTGGTTCGGATAACGGTCGAACCTTCTCTCTGAGCTTACTCGGCGGCTCGCGCCATGACGTGCTGCCGGAATTTCGGCATGACGTCCTGCGTCAACAGCCGCATCGAGTCGCGCTCCCACGTTTCGTTAGGCCCGCTCCAGTCCAGTCCCGTCATCAGCAACGTGCCGAACGGACCGACCGCGTCGCGGAAGGCAACGAGCTTGTCGAGAAACGTCTTCGGCGAACCGTAGATCATGCAGCCTTCTGTGATGACTTCGACCGTAGCCTTATCGTCCGGCATGGCCGGGTCGGGCTTCATCACCGACAAAATGCCGACCCGCGACAGCACCTCGCGCATGTAGGTGTAGAAGTAATGATTGGAGCCCTGCGTGCTGTGGACGCGGTCGTGCGCCTCGGCGTCGCTCGACGCGACCATGACATTGCGCGCCACGCGCCAGTTCTCGCCACGCGCCGGCTTGCCGGCTTCCGCACAGGCCTTGCTGTAGGTTTGCCAATGCGAGGCGATCGCGGCTGATGGCACGTTGTTGCCGGAAATAATGCTCCAGCCCTGCTGCGCGGCGATCTTCGCGGTCGGTGAATCGCGGCTCGACAACGAAGTTGCGATCGGCGGGCCCGGTTTCTGGAACGGTTTCGGCATGTAGCCGATGCCTAGCTTCGGAATGATCGCGTCCTTGATGTGGACTTTGTAGAACTCGCCCTCGATCTCGTAGGGCGGATCCTGCGACCAGATCTTCTGGATCGTCTTGATTGATTCGACAAACTTCCGCCCGCGGACGGCGCGATCGGCATTGTCGAACAGCTCGAAATCGGAAAGGAGGCCGCCCGGGCCTACTCCGAGAATGAACCGGCCGCGGCACATGTGGTCGAACTGGGCGACTTCGGCGGCGACGATTGCCGGATCGTGGTTCGGCAGGCAGATCACGGCCGTGCCGAAGGTCAGGTTCTTGGTGCGCGGTGCGAGGCTGGCGAAGAACATTAGCGGCGAGGGGATCGGTTCGGTGGTCGCCGTGAAATGTTCCCCCAGCCATAATTCGTCGAATCCGAGCTGGTCGGCGTAAAGCGCCTTCTCTTCGTCCTCGGACAACGTGTCGGTGAACGAGCGAGCCGGCGGATGCACCGGCATCATGAATATTCCAAGGCGCATCGTTCTTCCTCCGCGATTTTGCAACACGATAGCGGCTGTGCGGGACTTGTGAAGGGGTCCAACTCAGCCCTTCGCGCGGCGTATGTCCGGTCTCGACGGGCGACCGCCTTGATCCCGGCAGGCTCCCGGCGCAATCTTTCACAAAATGGAGGAACGCCATGACGCTTGCCGACGTGCGGCCGGCCGCTGCGCCGCAATCGCAGAAAATTCCGGCCGCAGACGAGCTCGTGGCGCGCGCCCGCGCATTGGCGCCGAAACTGCGGGAGCGTGCCGTCAAAGCCGAGCGTGACCGCAACATCCCGCAGGACTCGGTCGACGAATACATTGCGGCCGGGCTGATCCACACGTTGCAACCAAAACGTTGGGGCGGTTACGAGCACGACCATGAGGTGGCTTTCGACGTCGCGGTCGAACTCGGCAAATCGACTTGCGGCTCCTCGGCCTGGTGCCTGAACTATCTCACCGATCACGCCTGCATTCTGGCGTTGTTTCCCGAAGAGGCGCAGCACGACGTCTGGAGCCGAAACACCGCGGCTTGTATCGCCACCTCCGCCGCGCCGACCGGAAAGGTATCTGTGGCGCCGGGAGGCTATCGCCTCGACGGCCGCTGGTCGTGGTGCTCGGGTCTGCGGCACTCGCAGTGGATCATGATCGGCGGGCTGGTGTTCCGCGTCGGCGAAGACCATCCGGACATGCGGCTCTATCTCGTGCCGGTGTCGGAGCTGAAGCAGGACGACACCTGGTACTGCGCGGGTCTGCGCGCCAGCGGCTCCAATACCTCCGTGCTCGACAATGTCTTCGTGCCGGAGCATCGCAGTGTGTCGTTCTCGACGCTGCGCGATGCCTGCTCGCCCGGATCGAAGACCAACACCAATCCGATCTACCGCACGCCGTTCATCGCGGTGCACAGCTATGCCTTGCTGGCGCCGGTACTGGGTCTGGCGCGCGGCGGCTATTCGGATTTCGTGCAATGGACGCGACAGCGCTACTTGACCTACACGCAACTTGGCATTGCCCAGCACGTGCCGGTGCAGATTCGTATCGCCGAAATCGCGGCGCAGATCGACGCCGCCGAGCTTTTGGCGCGACGCGCCTTCGCCACCGCGCGCGCGGACTATACCGGCATGTCGATCGAGACCCGCACGCTGCTTCGCCGTGACTTCACCTATGCCGTGCGCATGTTGCGCGAGGCGATGGACGACCTGGTAAAGATCAGCGGCTCGAGCGGACTCATGGACGATAACAGCGTGCAGCGCTGCTGGCGCGATGTGCATGCCATCTCGTCGCATGTGGTCATGAACTGGGACGTGCCGGCCGAGAATTTCGGCCGGATGGAGTTCGGCCTCGGGCTCAATCCCGCCTATCCGATGTTCTAGTCAATTCCACCGCCATACCCCGTAGGCGTGGCCGTTCTGCATCTGCGGCGCGATATAGGCAGGCTTGCGGTTGCCGATGGCGCCGAGCATGGCGATCCAGTTCAGGACTTCGCCGCCGACATTGCCGGCCTTGAGCATTTGACGTTCGGTCGATTCGGCGATCAGCCGGTCGATCTGCTGCTCTTCGAGCGAGGTGATGACGCGCATCGCCCAGTCCGGATCGGGCACGCCGTCCGAGCGGCCGGGTGCCATGCGCGGGCCGCCGACTTCGAGCGAGAAGCTGCCCGAGCCCATGACGACCACACGCAGCGCCTCGGGCCAGGACTCGATGGCGCGGGCGACAGCCTGGCCCAGCGTGTAGCAGCGCCGGGCCGACGGCAGCGGCGGCAGGTGGCCGCTGATGAAGAACGGGATTACCGGAACGTGCATGTCGGGCGTGAGGAAGTGCAGCGGCACGGTGACCGAATGATCGACCGAGAAATTCTGCGTCATGCCGACGTCGTAGCCGGCGCCAATCGCGGCGGCGCGGATGTGCGCGGCGAGGCCCGGCAGCGATTTCACAGTGTAGTTCGGCACGTCACGCGGTTCGTCGTTCGGCGCCTTGAAGGCGGAGTCGATGCCGACGGCAAAAATCGGCAGGTCGTTGAGGAAGAAGGTATTGAGGTGATCGGTGTCGAACATCACGATCAGGTCCGGCCGTGCGGCGGCAAGGTCGTTCTTTTGCGCGCCGAACAGTTTAGCGATCTCGCAGTCAGGCCCGTCGCGTTTGACGAAATGGGGAAATATCGGCGTATGCGGCACTCCGAATCCGGCAACGATCTGCGCCATGTCTCGATTCTCCGTTAGCTGCGCCGTGGCTCACGCCACCGGCTGGCCGATCTCGTCGACTTTCACCGCGCGCATACGCTGGTTGTAGATTTCGACGTTCAATCCGCAGACCTCGAAACGGGCGAGGTAACCCATGAGAAAGCCGTTGACGCCCATGCGGAACAGCGTCCCGACATCGCCGGCAAGGAGCGCGCTGCGTTCTTCTTCGGTGAGGTCAAGCGGCGCCAGCGCCTTTGCCGGGTCGGCCTTCATGGCCGCGCGAAAGGCGTGGTCTCGCAGCACCTCGCGGCACAGATAATTGACGGCGAAGATCGACATGACCGGCTCCGGCTTCCTATAGCGATAATTTTGCACGCTCGCAGCCGGATTGCCACACCGCGCTGGCGTTCGTAGTCTTGCACCAAAGGGAGAGATGCCATGGATGCGATGGTGGAAGACCGCCGCAGGACCAATCCGGTGTTTAACGACCGCAAGTTGAAGCTTGGAACATTTGGCACCAATCTCGACCGCGGCTGCGCCATCTCCACCATCGACGGCGTGCTGGAAATCAACTGGCCGAATACCTTGGAGCTTGCCCGGATTTCCGAGGAGATGGAATTCGAAGCGCTGGTTCCGATCGGCCGCTGGCACGGCTTTGGCGGCGTGACGAATTTCAACGGTCCGGGTTTCGAGTGCTTTTCCTGGGCGGCAGCGATCGGCGCGTCGACTCGTTATTCCGGTATCTTCGCTACGTCCCACGTGCCGACCATTCATCCGGTGATGGCGGCGAAACAGGCGGCAACCATCGATCATGTCACCGGCGGGCGCTTTGCGCTCAATATCGTGACCGGCTGGAACCGCCCGGAAATCGAAATGTTCGGCTCACCGCTGATGGAGCACAACGATCGCTACGACTGCGCTGCCGAATGGCTGCATGTGATGAAAGCGCTCTGGACGCGCGACGAACCGTTCGACTTTGACGGCCGCTTCTACAAGATCAAGAAGGGTTATCTCGAGCCGAAGCCGATTCAAAAGCCCTTTCCGGCTGTGATGAATGCCGGTGGTTTCGAGAAGGGCCAGCATTTCGCCGCTAAATATTGCGACATGGTCTATGTCGTGTTCGGCTCGCATGATTTTGACGAGTGCAGGGCGAAGGTCGACTCCTACCGCGAACTGGCGCGCAAGGAATATGGCCGCGAGATCCAGGTCTGGAGTTACGGCTATGTCGTGCAGGGTAACACCGAAAAGGAAGCGCGGGCCTATTTCGACGAATACGTTCAGGAGAAAGGCGACTGGGAAGCGGTCTCAAATCTGGTCGACACCATGATCGCCAACGCCAAGACGCTGCCGCCGGCGGTGCTGGCGGAGATGAAGAAGCATTTCATAGCCGGGTGGGGCGGCTATCCTTTGATCGGCACGCCGGAACAGATCGTCGATGGGCTTATCCGCATGTCCAAAATGGGCCTCGATGGCACGCTGTTGAACTGGCCGCGCTACATCGAGGACCAGCGCTGGTTCCAGAAGAATGTCTACCCGCTGGTGCAGCAGGCCGGATTGCGCTGAACGTTCACAAATAAGGATGATGCCCATCGCGGCCGAGGCCGAACGCGATACGGCCAAAATTCGAATAGTTCATCTCCGGGTTGACGCTGATATGCATCGCCATGAGGTGAATGTCTCGCCAGGCGCGCTGGATCGGATGCGACGCGGTGAAGGACGCCGTTCCGCTCAGGGTGACTAGGGTGTCGATCGCGCCGACGATGAGCTCGGCGGCGCGGGTAAAGTCGCGCGCTGAACGCGCCACAAGCTGCAATGAATAGAGTTCGGGCGCGTCGGTCACGTGCACGGCGCGCTCAACCAGCAGCTCCGCGGCATCGATATCGGCGGCGGCGCGCGCCATTCGCACCTGCACGGATGTCGTTTCCGCCATCGAGGCGCCGCCCTGGGTCCTTCGATTTTTGGTCCAGTCCCGGAAAATCTCGTAAGCGCCCTGCACGGCGCCGAGCATCGGCGTGATGAACGAAATCGGCGCGTAGAAGAAAAACGGCGTGTGGAAGATGGTTTCGCCGTACATCGCGCTGCCCGGCGTTTTGGCATCGCGCAAATCCGTCAAGCGCAGCACGCGGCCGTGCGGCACGAAAGCATTGTCGGTGACGATCGTGTTGCTGCCGGTGCCTTTCATGCCGACCGTGTGCCAGGTGTCGCGTACCGTATAGTCGCCCGGCGCGACCAGGAAGAACTTCCATTCCGGACCGCCGGCATCCTGCACCATGCCGCCGAGCATCACCCAGGAGGAATGATCGACGCCGCTGGCGAAAGGCGAGCCCTTGCCGGAGACTCGATAACCGCCGTCGACTGGAACGGCCTGTGTGTTCGGCGCGAATGACGCGGCGACCGGAACATCGAGGCTCTTTGCCCACAGCGTCTTCTGCGCTTCCTCGGGATATTGGGCTATGAGATGGGCGTGGTGGATGATCAGTCCCGCGCACCAGCCGTGCGACGCATCGGCCTTGCTGAGTTCGCGCATGACCTCGAACCAGGTGTCGAAGCCGAGGCCATAGCCGCCGATGCGAGTCGGCAGCAGGATCCGGGCGAATCCGGCGTCGAGCATGTCCTTGGCCGATTCGGCCGGCATCCGCCGCGCCTCCTCGGCCGCGGCCGCGCGTGCCGCGAATTTCGGCGCCAACGTGCGGGCGCGTTCCACGATCTCTTGCTTGCTTACGCTCGGTGCAGATGCAGGAGAATGGGCCATGGGTCGCTCCTACTCGGATGATGAAGTCTCGGCCAGCGTCGGCACCAGACGCCGGCCGACTGGGAATAATTGCAAATCGTAGCGCTGAATCACCCAACCCCAGATACCGAAAGGGGCCTTGAGCATCACGGCGATGGCGATTGCGCCCATCAGCATCAGGTAGATCGTGCCATAGTCGGCCAAAAGCTCGCGCAGGATAATGTAGATCAGCATGCCGATGAACGGTCCTTCGAGCGTGCCGATGCCGCCGATCACAACCATGAAGATCACCACGACGGTCCAGTCATTGATGCTGAATCCCGCCTCGGGAGAAATGCGCAGTTTTTGCAGGAAGATCAGTCCGCCGATCAGACCGGTGCAGGCGGCGGTGACAAGATAGATGATGAATTTGGTGCGAAACGTGTTGACACCCAGGCTGGCGGAAGCCGGTTCCGAGTCGCGGATCGCAGTCAGCGCCAGGCCATGGCGCGAGCGCAACAGCAAATAGACGATAGCGAATACCAGGAAGGCCGCGCCAAGCGACATCAGATACAAGATTGCATCTCGCGTGCCGCGATCGGGCGAGATCTGGTGCAAAATAGCCGGCGTGAGTGAGAGGCCGGAACCCGCGCCAAGCACCGCGATCAGGCTTGCAAAAAGCGCGAGGACCTCGGACACCACCCAGGTGCCGACGGCAAAATAGGCGCCGCGCAGTCGGAACACCGCAAACGAGACCGGGACGGCGATCACGCCTGCGAACGGCCCGGCAAGCAGGAGCGCCAGGTACACGTTCATATTCGCCGGGCCGGTCAGATAGAAAAGCGCATAGCCGCCGAGCCCGACAAACGCTTGCTGCCCGACCGACACCAGGCCGGCATAACCGGCGAGCAGATTCCACAGCTGTGCCAAAGCAAGATAATAGGCCATTTCGCCGGCCAGCCGCATATCGCCGGCGTCGCCCCACCATGGCATTGCGATGAGCGCCACGACCAGCGGCACCGCGACAAAGGTGAAGACACGACTGGCCCGCGTTCCGCGTTCGACCTGAACGGAGTCCATGTCAGTCCCTCGTCCGGGGGAACAGTCCGCTCGGTCGGACGATGAGGATGGCGAGGAAGGCAAGATGTCCGGCCAGAATTTGCCAGTTTGGATTGAGTTGCGCGCCGACGGCCTGAGCTACGCCCAGCACGATGCCGCCGATCAGCGTGCCCCACATGCTGCCGAGTCCGCCGATGATGACGGCTTCGAAGGCAAGGATTAGTCGGATAGGTCCCGACAGCGGCGCGAAGATCGTCCGGATACCGAACAGCACGCCGGCGAGCGCGGTGAAAATCATCGCTATTCCCAGCGCCGCGGCATAGAGCTTGCGGTTGTCGATGCCCATCAATTCGGCCGTGTCGGCATCGTCGGAGACGGCGCGAAAGGCGCGGCCAAGCCGCGTGCGATAGAACAGCAGTTGCAGGCTGGCGATGGCGAATATCGCGACCGCCAATACGACGATAGGAAAGACCCCGATATCGATGCCATTCGGCAGGTGCACGCTTGCTGTCTCGATTGCGCCTAACTTGAGCCGGTGATCGTAGGCGCCGAAGCCCTGCAACAACCCATTCTGGATGATGATCGAAATGCCGAATGTGACCAATAGTGGCGGCAATAATCCGCCGCTGAGCGTTTGATTCAACAACCCGCGTTGCAGCGCGTAGCCGAATGCGAACATCACCGGCAGAACGATGACGAGGCTTGCGAACGGATGGAGCCCGGTCGCTTGAGTGACCACCAGAGCGACATAAGCGGAGAGCACGATGAGGTCGCCGTGGGCGATGTTGACAAGCCGCATGATGCCGAACGACATCGACAGACCAATGGCAAACAGCGCGTAGAATCCGCCAAGCAGGGTGCCCTGGATGATGACGTTGAGCCAACCCATTGCTGCGGCCTCGCCCTACAGTCCGAAGTAAGCCGCGGTAATCGCCGCGCGGTCGAAATCCTCGGTCGGTGCGGTCAATGCGAGATGGCCTTCCTGAAAGCAGTAGAAACGCGACGAAGCGTCGAGCGCGCGGTTGATGTCCTGCTCGACCAGCACGACCGTCGTGCCCTCCGCGGTGATGCGCCCCAGGCAGTCATAGATGTCGCGAATGATGACCGGAGCGAGCCCGAGCGAAAGTTCGTCACACAGCAACAATCGCGGATTGGACATCAGGCCGCGGCCCACCGCCGCCATTTGCTGCTGGCCGCCCGACAGCGCCGTCGAAGGCAGTCGACGCAAATCAAAAAGCTTCGGGAACAGGTCATAGACGCGCTTGAGGGTCCATGGCCCGGTACGCTCGCTGTGGGTGCCCAGAAGCAGGTTTTCCTCCACCGAGAGGCTTGGAAACAGGCGGCGTCCCTCCGGCACCATGGCGATCCCGAGCCGCACGATCTCGTGCGGCGTCTTGTCCCCGATCGGGCGGCCGTCGAACATCACCATCTCCGGCGCACTCTCGATGGCGCCGGCGATCGCGCGCAGAAAGGTGGTCTTGCCGGCGCCGTTGGCGCCGATGACGGCAACCGTTTCACCTTCCTCCACGGTGACGCCGATGTCGAACAGCGCCTGGAAGTCGCCGTAGAAAGCGGACAGATTCTGCGTTTGCAACAACGTCATGATGCCGGGATGCCCATATAGACTTCGCGCACGCGCGCGTCCGTCATCACGTCGCGCGGGTCGCCTTGGGCAAGGATCTGGCCGAAATTCATCACGATCAGACGGCTCGCCGCGGAAACGAGCGCATGCACGATATGCTCGATCCAAACGATCGTGGTGCCGCGGCCATGGATTTCCTTGACGGTCTTGACCAGTTCACCGCATTCGTACTCGGTGAGTCCGCCGGCGATCTCGTCGAGCAGCAGCAGTTTGGGCTGGATTGCCAGGGCGCGCGCGAGCTCCAGTCGCTTGCGCTGGAGCAATGTCAGCGTGCGTGCCGGCACGTTCGCCTTGTCATGCAGGCCCGTGGCCCTGAGCACGTCGCTGCAGCGCTTGTAGCTTTCGCGTTCGGAAATGCCGCCGCCGTAGATGGCGCCGACCAGAAGATTCTCAAAAACGCTCATATTCGCGAATGGATGCGGAATTTGATAGGAGCGCCCGATGCCGAGCCGCGATCGCGCGTGCGGCGGCATTGACGTCATATCCGCGCCGTCGAATTCTATGCGCCCGGCGGTTGTCCCGGTATCGCCGGTAATCAAATTGAACAGGGTCGTCTTTCCGGCTCCGTTGGGCCCGATTACGCCCAAGGCTTCGCCGCTGTCGACGGCGACGTTCACGTTATCGACGGCTTTGAGCGCGCCGTAATGCTTTGATACCGCCTGGAGCTGAAGGAGGACTGGCATGAACGATTTTCAGCTGCGACCGCCGCGCTGTTCGTGCGGCGGTCGTTCTTATTTCCACCCGTAGTTTATGATTCGCCTGTAATCGTATCAGGTGTACGAAATTGGCGTGAACGGTTTGTCGAGCGGGATCTCCGGCGCAGTTTTGTTGAAGACGATGTTGAGATCGTATTTCCACTTGGTGCCTTTTTCCCACTGGCCGCCGACGATCGGCGTCGTGCATACGTTTGGCACCGGGTTGGTCGGGCCGCCTTTCCAGCTGATCGGACCGACGATCGAATGGTAGTCGGTCTGCGCTATGGCGTCGCGGATCGAGGCGGCATCGAGCTTCTTGGCGCGTTTGAGCGCATCGATCGCGACCTCGAGGTTGGCGTGCTTGAAGCCGAGCGGCTGGGTCCACTGCTTTCCGCTCGCCTTCTCGTAGGCGTCGCAATATTGCTGCGCGGTCTGGCCGGTCAGGCTCGACTTGTAGGGATGATGGTGCGACCACCACACTTCGGTCGACGTTCCGGCGCCGCGGTCGCCCAGCGCCTCGACGGCGGTGGGAAACAACAGCGCCTTGGGCGGCGTCATGATCTTGGGCCGAAAACCCTGCTGCGCGCACTGCGTCCAGAAAATCGAGAACTGCGGAGGATTGAAAATACCGCAAGCGATATCGGCGTTTATGTTCTTCAGTTGCGTGATCTGCGCCGTGAAGTCATCGGTCAGCGGCGGGTAAAGGCCGAGGAAGCGCACGTCAAAACCGTGGGGTTTTATCGTGGCCGCCAAACCGCGTTGGGCGTCGCTGGCCGCTATTCCGTCGGGATCGTTGGTCAGCATCAGGCCCACGATCTTGTTGGTTGGCAGCGTCAACCACATGTCGGCGAACATGTTGGCGACCATGTCGAAGCCCCAGAAGAAGTGGTAGGTCCACTCGAAGCCTTTCTTCGGATCCCCCTTGCGGCCGAAGAACCACGCTTGCCACGGATCGTCCGAGGTGATGCAGGGCACGCCGGCAAGCTCGCACTGGTCCGCCACCGGATTGACGGTGTCGGATGTCGACGAGGCGATCATGATGTCGACTTTGTCGTTGTTGATGAGATCGGCTGTCACGGTCGACGCGCGATTCGGGTTTGATTGGCTGTCCCGGGTGAGAATCTGAACGGGATACTTGTCGCCGGCAACCGTAATGCCATCGCCCAGAAATTTGCTCACCTCATCGGCAACCCACTTCGATGGCTCGCCAAACGGTGCGATCGGGCCGGTCTCTGGAGTGATCATGCCGATCTTGATGGTCTTTGCGGCTGCGCGTGAAGATTGAAACATCCACGGCGATGCGATCGCGCCGGCGCTGCCGGCCGCCGCGAGCTTGAGCAGCTTCCGACGCTGCCGGTCGACCTTCGTTGACCGTAATTTCATAGTCCGCCTCCCCTATTTTCATACGCGCCGATTTAATAAATGGGTGGGCCCTTCCCCACGCGCGTGCCCAATATCTCAGACGCAGTGGCGCTCGGCTACTGCCATGTCAAAATAAATTGACGCGGCCCGGTGACCAAATAGTGGGCACATTCCACAACCCGAGCCGTTCAGGGAATGTGCTTCTCGGCGCCGGTGGACGTGGCCGCTGCAATCACAAATCGCCAGTCTCACTGCACTGCCGACGCAGCATCAGATTTCGAAACTGAAACGCTCCAAGGCCATGCAACCTGGCGGTTCATGCCGCCACATGTTCCTGCGGGAGCAGGTGCGCCGCATCGCCGCATCGTCGCCGGCACGCGGGGCTCGGACTAATGGCCGACGGACTGGCGCGCCTGTGGAGCGTGCGCTTTCAACGGATAGAGCGCCTGATGGATCAGCCGACCGAGCGCTGCGATCTGGTAGGGTTTACGCAGGACCGGAAATTCAGGATCGCTGTCGAACGCCTTGGTATAGCCGGTGGTCAGAACGATGGGGAGGTGGCCGTAATCGTGCGTCACTTTACGCGCCAGTGCGAGTCCGTCGATTTCGCCGGGCAGGGCTACATCGGTGAAAATCAGACTGATGTTTTGCCCTGCCGCCAGGACGCCGAGCGCCTCCGCGGCAGTCTCAACTGCGATCGTGCGATAGCCGAGTTCCTCCAGCAACGACACCGCCACAACTTTCACGTCGGGGTTGTCTTCGACCACCAGGATAGTGCGGTGGTCGGCTGCTTTGTATGGGGCTGTGTCTTCCGGCGACGGCGCGGCGACGGCGGCCTCGCTACGCGGCAAATAGATCGTCACCTTGGTGCCGTGGCCGACTTTGCTCGCGATCTGCACAATGCCGCCTGACCGATGCGCGAAGCCATAGACCTGGGACAAGCCAAGGCCGGTGCCCTTGTCCGGATCCTTCGTAGTGAAGAACGGCTCGACGACGCGCGGCAGCAGGTCGGGAGGAATGCCGCAGCCCGTATCGGACACGCTCAATGCCACGTAATCGCCGGCCTTGCTGTCCGGCGCGTCGGCCGATTCCAGTCTCGCATTTTCCGCCGAGATCGAAATACGGCCGCCGTTCGGCATGGCATCGCGCGCATTGACGACGAGATTCACCAGCGCCAGTTCCAATTCCGACTTGTCGACGCTGACAGGCCACGTGCTCGCGGGAACGTCCGTCAGAAATTCGATATTGACGTGCAGCGAACCGGCAAGCACGTCGCGGATTGCGCGGATCGCCTCGGCGGGATCGATGACAGTCGGATCGAGCGGCAATGTACGTGAAAACGCCAGCAATTGCCGCGTCAGGTTCTCGCCGCGCGTCGCTGCGGTTTGAATGGCCTGCACGGCGCGAGCGTCACGTGGTTCGCTTAGACGGCTTTTGAGGCTTTGGGCATGTCCGCTTACGATCATGAGGAGGTTGTTGAAATCGTGCGCGATGCCGCCGGTGAGCTGACCGATAGCTTCCATTTTCTGCAAATGGGCAGCTTGGCGTTGCGCGCGCTCCAAAGCGGCTGCCGATTCCTTTTCGCTGGTGACGTGGCGGCCCGCGACATAGATAAGGCCGTTATCCTCGGTCATCGTCCAATGGAGCCATCGCCAGGTTCCGTCCTTGTGCCGGAAGCGATTTTCCATGCGCACAGTGGAGACACCTTCGGCAAGGTGCCGGCGGCCGGCCTCGGAATGCGGAGCGTCATCAGGATGCCGCAACTGACTGACATGCATCGACTTGATTTCGTCTTCGCTCCAGCCGAGTAGCCGTGTCCAAGCCGGGTTCATGCTGAGGAAGTAGCCTTCGAAATTCGTGACGGCGAACAGATCCTCAGAGACGTTCCAGATCCGGTCGCGCTCCAGGGTCCGCTTCTCGACTTCGTCCTCGAGCCTTTCGCTGAGCACGCGCAATTCGCCTTCGATCTCATTCCGGGCGTGCTCCGCCTGCATCCGTTCCACGGCGAAGCCGAGCTGGCGTGCCAGTGTCATCGCAAGAGCGACATCCTCCTGTGTGAATTCGCGCGGCCCCTGGTGATAGGTCATGAATTTGCCGATCAGCCTGCCACCGGCCATCAGCGGGATGAAGGCGAGCCCGCCAATGCCTTCTTCCTTAATGACGGACTTCAGAGAAGCGGCCAGGTCGGCACGGTCGACATCGGTAACCAGAACCGGATCGGGGTTCGTCTGATCTGGAGTCCAGGGCGAATGGCCTTCTGTTGCGCTGCGATATCTGTCGGACAGGCCGCGCCAGGCGACGAACCGCATGACCTTTTGCTCATCCAGTCGCAGGATGGCCGCACGGCGGCAATCCAGCGCGCCGGAGATCGCCTCAAGTGCGGCGTTGTAGATGTCGGGCAGCGACGCCGCGCGGTAGAGATTGTCCGTGAAACGGTACAGCGCCGCTTGCTCGTGCGCACGGCGCTCCAAGCTTTCCTCGTTACGTTTACGCGCCGTTATGTCGCGGGCAATTTTTGAGGCGCCGACAATGGTGCCATTTGCATCTTTGACCGGAGATACGCTCAGCGACACGTCGATCCCGCTGCCATCCTTGCGCCGTCGAACGGTCTCGTAATGTTGGATGCTCTCACCGCGCCGCACGCGCGCCAGTATTTCCGTCTCCTCGTCCTGCAGGTTCTCCGGAATCAGGATCGTTATGGGTCGGCCGACCGCTTCCTCCGCCGCATAGCCGAACAATTGTTCAGCCGCCCTGTTCCAGCTGATGATGACGCCCTGGAGGTTCTTGCTGATAATCGCATCGCCGGACGTCTGGACGATGCTGGCAAGCTGTTCGCGTGCCTGCACGGCGTGGCTTTGCTCGGTGATGTCGAGCAGCGAGGCGATCCAGCCATCGACTTTTCCCGCTGTGTCGGTTTCCGGCCGATACGCGATATGCAATCGCCGCCTGCCGACGCCGCTATTAAACTCGATGTCACACTCGAAATCGACGGCGTGGCCGGAAAGTACCTCTGCGATATGCGGATGCAGTGTCGCAAAACCCTTTTCGCCGAGTATCTCGGCAATAGTTCTGCCGACAATCTCTTCGCGCGGTCGACCGATCCATTTTGCGTAGGCCTGGCTGATGAACCGGTAACGCATGTCGGCTCCGCAGCGCACCAGCATGAAGGGCGTGCGATTGATGACCGCTTGCAGATCCGCTTCACTTTGACGGAGCGCCTGCTCGACGCGTTTGCGCTCGGTCAGTTCTTGAAAGCTGCAAACCGCACCAATCACGCATCCGGATTCATCCTTGAGCGGTTCGACATTCATCAGAACCGGGATTCGCACCGCGTCGGGCCGTTCGACGATCAGCTCCGCGCCAAGCACCCGCTGGCCGGACCGCATGGCGCTGCCAACCGGTGTAGAAGCAAAAGGGAGCGGCTCGCCGTCTGGCGTGTAGCGGAGAAATATCCGGCCAGGTTGTTCGCTCGAATCCCCGATCCGCGGTGTTCGGCCCCAAATCTCGATGGCACGACTGTTGTAGCGCACCAGCGCGGAGTCCGCCGCGCACACGCAGAAGCCCGTCGGAATCGCGTCCAACGCTGCTTGGTCGATGTCGATGAAGGCTTTCAGACTGGAGAAAGTCCCGACAGCCTTGGGGCCCAGACCACTCGCCATTTACAATCCCCCCGGAACACCCGGAACGCCAATCCCCCAGAAAAGTTCCGCTTATACGTATTTCGTCCGGGTGGCGCTACAATTCGCCGGTTCGCCAAATTGAGCGACAGGGTAAATAACCGGTGCGGCGGGATGTAAATCCCCTGGCTGTGCCTCGCGAAGCAGCGCGGGCTACACGGTAGCTGAAGCCAGGACGGCCGTGAATCGCTCGCGGCGCAGCCGTTGAGGCCGCACCGGGCGATCGTCTTATCGGGAGCTCGGCCGGCGCTGTCTAGATGCGGCCCATCAAGACCAAAATCAGAAGGATGATAATGACGAGGCCCAAGCCGCCGCCGCCATAATATCCGGTACCGTAAAACGGTCCGCCGCCGATGCCGCCGATGCCGCCAAGAAGAATAAGCACAAGGACGATGAGAATGATTGTTCCAATTGACACGGCGTTTCCCTTCAAATGGTTTCGTGTTGAATGCGGCGTCTATTGAGTTTGCTCGCGGGTTAAAAACATTTGGATGCTGCGAAGGTTCCGCGGGAAAATATTGTCGCATCGGGGCACAAAGCTTGCCTCCAAACGTTAGCCTTCGCGTTCAACAACAACTCACCGGAGGTCAAATCCCAATGAAGGCATTCATCCTTGTATCCGCAGGCGCACTGCTTGCGACCACGGCGGCTTTCGCGGAAGGCGCGATCATGAGCAACGTGCCGAGCAGCAGCCTCACCGTTACCGACTGGTACAAGCAAGACGTCTATGACCAGTCCAATTCCAAGATCGGCAAGATCGACGACGTGCTGGTTGGCCAGAACGGCCAGGTGAGCGCGCTGATCGTTGGCGTGGGTGGTGTCCTGGGTGCCGGCGAAAAGGACGTGGCTGTGGATTTTAGCGCCGTCAAGCAGACCATGAAGGACAATAAGGTCTATCTGACGATGAATACGACCAAGGATGCGCTCAAGTCCGCGCCCGGGTTCAAGTACGATAGTACCAAGACCGCATGGGTGCCGGATTCGAAATAACCTCAGTTGTGGGCCGCACAGCGAGGCCATCGCATTGAAAGGCACCGGTCCGCGGATCCTGCGGGCCGGTGCTTTTTATTTGGAATAATGAAGGCGTTAGACTACGCCGCCTTTATAGGTACCTTTTTGCCTTTCTTGCGGGCCTTTGACAGACCGATCGCGATGGCCTGCTTCCGGCTCTTCACTTTGCCGCCTCCGCCGCCCTTGCCGCTTTTCGCCGTGCCCCGCTTGTAACGGCGCATCTCATTCTCGACATCCCGACCGGCGCTTGGGGAGTATCTCCGTTTCCTCTTTGCCATCGCAACCTTCCTTGGCCCCTCGGGCCTCATGTTAAATTAACCGCAAACGGCTTGCCACGTTCCGCCCCGCGCGTATTTGCGCTGGAACGGGTGCGACCGACGATGCAGAAACGGCGCGCCGGGAAGAGCCGATGCGCCGTTGCTTCAGCGCACAGGCCATCGTCCATTGGAACGCGCGGCGCCTATCGCGGCGCGGTCGGCACCACGCGCTGAGTTGCAAAGTCGTCGCGCAGGTCGCCGCCCAGGATGCCGCCGAGTGTTGCACACACCGCGCCGAACAGAAGCGACATGAAGGTCCAGAACGCGAAATACTCCGCGGCCTTGCGCGCGGTATCGGCAGCCTGGGTTGCTTCCGCCTTGGCGCGATTGACTACGTCGTCGACTTTCTTCTGCGCGTCCTCCTGGCTCATCCCGCTTTGCGCACTGACGATCTGCACCAGGTAGGTGCGGTCGTCTGTCGACAGACCGTTCGGACCGAGCGCGGTCAACAAGATGCGGTTCACCTGTTGGTGCTCGGCTTGGCTATTCATCCCGTTCGCCGGGGCCGTGCTCGAGGCGGCGCCGGCTGCGCTGCCAGAAGCGGTCGATGCCTGCGCCTGCGCTTGCGGGTTGGTGCGCAGCAGAGTGTCGGTGAAATAATCCGTTGGCCCTTGTTGGGTCGTGCCTGCGGCGGCGACGGCGGCTGCCGCAACGCCGCCGGTCGCTGCAGCGGTTCCAGCCGCGCCGGTTATCTTGCCGGCCGCGCCAGCGAGCAGGAACAGGCTGATCACGACACCGATCGCCCACACCACAAGCCCATTCGCGCCGTCGCGGAATTTAACTTCCCCGGTATGCCAGCGACCCGGATTAGTCCGCAGTCGGCCGGCGACATAGCCGCCCGTGGCAAAACCCACGCCCTGCGAAAAGACCAACCATACCGCACCCATGATCGTCAGCGTGCTGCCGCTGGGTGAGGATGCGAACGGCGAAGCGAGCGAAAGGCCGATCCCGGAGCCAAGCGCGACCATGATTGCCGTCGTCGCGATTGCGGTCAGCGCCCCCGCTATCACGGCGCTCCAGGAGAGTCCGCTCCAATTTACAGAATCCCATGCGCTTGCAGTCTCGACGACAGTGATGTTGTCGCCCACTAAAGCTGTATCGGCCATCGCAAAAGCTCCCTTTGGAAGTTGTTCCGGCGGCATTTTCCCGACGACGCCTCCGGCGGTTGCCGGATTTTCGTCATCCAATTGCCGTTGTTCGTGTCATGAACAAATCATCCCAGTTCCGGTTCCTTGCGCCGGCGGTGATTGCAGACTCTTCGCACCGCACCAATGTAGCCGAGGAACTTTTAGGACGCCGGACATTTCTACTGGCGAACACGCAGTCATTGGAACGCACCGCAGAACGGACGCATCCAACTCATGAGGAAGCCATGCTTAATCTGGTCGTCACGCTCCTGATTATCGCGCTTATCGCAGCAGTGCTTGGATTTGGCGGCATCGCCGGAGCGGCTGTTGGCATCGCCAAGATCGTATTCCTTGTCGCGCTGGTGCTGTTTGTGGTCGCCGCGCTGGCGGGTACGTTGCGCGGACCCGTCCTATAATGCAGCCAACCGCGCGACCGTCACTTTCTTTGCGATAGAGCCGCGCCGATCTTCAGCTACGCGGCTCTCAAGTCTGCGGTCCAAATTGATCCGCATCAGCCAAAATAGACAAGATAGACAATAGCAAAGGCGATAATCACCGCGGCGAGGCCGAAGCCGAGTACATAACGCACGTTATTGCCGGTGACGCCTTGTCGCGCCTTTGTTGTCGGTACGACGGTGCGATGATCCGGAGTGCCTTCACTGTGATAGGCCATGACCTTCTCCACGCTTCTCTCATGATTTTAAATCGGTCAGTGCCGATCTGAGTTCCCGCCGCTTCAACCGAATAAAGCCGACTTGGAAAAGAGAAGCGGAGACGAGCCTCAGCCAGTCCCCGCTTCTCTGCACATAAATGGCGTCGTTATGGCTGCGTCTTCAACCAATCGTCGACGTCCTTGCGCACCATATCCTTGGCGAGGCCGTAACGCTGTTGAATCTTGCCTTCAAGCTGGTCGCGGTTTCCATTCACTTGCGTAATGTCGTCGTCTGTGAGCTGGCCCCATTTCTGTTTGACCTTGCCCTTAACCTGCTTCCAGTTTCCTTCGATCCGATTCCAGTCCATTCGTTACCTCCGTCACGTTGTGATCTTCCTCACATCAACGTTTGCGAATGGGCTGCTGTTCCATTGCGCGGCTCGAAGGGAACTCACGCCTGCCGGCAAAGTTTTCCCTCGATCCACATCGAGGAGACCTATGTCATGGGACGTTATCTTTTGCTGTGGCTGCTCGGAGTGCCAATTCCGATTCTTCTGCTCATCGCCGTATTCGGCGGTCTGCATTAGAGCAAAAGTGCCGGGAGCCTTGCGCATCCGCGCAAGACTCCCGGCACGTTTCGACCTTGGCGTCAGGCTGCCTTGCGATTGACCTGCGCCTCGGCCATCGCCGTCAGCTTCTGGTCGGTAGTCTTTTCCTCGTTGAGCGTCTGCTCCAGAAGGCTGACGAGGTCCTGACGGCCGAGTTGCTTGGCCCACGCAATCAACGTGCCGTAGCGCGTCATCTCGTAATGCTCGACCGCCTGAGCCGACGCGATCAGCGCCGCGTCGAGCACCGATTTGTCCTCCACCTCGCCGGCGACTTCATCGGCTTCCTTCAGGATGCCGTCGATGGCCGGGCAATCCACGCCCTTGGCCTTCGCGTCGAGTTTCTGAAAGACCTGTTCCAGGCGCTTCACGTGCATTTCGCTTTCACGCAAGTGGGTCTCGAACCCCTGCTTGAGCTGCCGGTCGGTGGCTTTCTTCACCATCGTCGGCAACGTTTTCACGATCTGCTGCTCGGCATAGTAGATGTCGGCAAGCGTGTGCAGGAAGAGATCTTTCATGTTCTTGATGTCTTTTGAGAACAGTCCCATTGTGGCGTCCTTGTCCTTGTGCGGGTTTTAGGAACCGACGGCCGGCCTTTTGCATGGCCGTCTAAAACGCCAACGTGTGATGGTGGTGTCTGTTCCTCGCGCGGACGCGATCGCGCGTGAGGAACCGCTGCAAAGTTCCCGCGCGTCAGACGTCACAAATTCCGTGTTTCAGATACGTGGCAAGTCCGCCGTTGCGGCGGCGGTCGAATTCCGCCCAAAAAAGTCCCGCCTGCCAGACCGGCTCAATGAATATTTTGATTGAAGTAGTTCGAGCCCCACAGCACCACCACCCAGATCAGCAGCAGAAAGCCGATCGTAATGACCGCTGCCATCGTATTCTCCCTCGCCGATTTTGCTTTGACGCCTGATTGGCTTCATTCTAGCACTTTAAGCCCGACCTGCCATAGCGATTGAACGGGATAGGCAGGCGCTCTAACAATTGCGGTGCAATCTAGCGCTGATGCGGTCACCCGGGCCCGCCTGTTGCGCCAACGGAGCCTCATGTGACCGAAACGGTCGCCGAAATCCTCGACGCCTATCGCGCCGGCGCCGCCAAGCCGGCGGACATTGTCGCGCGCAGTTTTGCGCGCATCCGCGTCCACAACGATCCGGCGATCTTCATCACATTGCGCGAAGAGGCGGACGTCATTGCCGATGCGGAGGCGCTTGCGCGCGGCGGCGACAAAACCCTGCCGCTTTACGGCATTCCGGTTTCGGTCAAGGACAATATAGACGTCAAGGATCTGCCGACCACGGCCGCCTGTCCGACTTTCCTCTATCGGGCCAGAAGTGACGCCACCGCCGTGGCGCGGCTCCGCGCGGCCGGCGCGCTCATCCTGGGCAAGACCAATCTCGATCAGTTCGCCACGGGCCTCGTCGGCGTGCGCACGCCCTACGGTATCGCGCGCAACCTGTTCAACGACAAACTGGTGCCGGGCGGATCGAGTACCGGCTCGGCACTGGCGGTTGCCGCCGGCATGACGCCGTTGTCGCTCGGCACCGATACCGCCGGGTCGGGCCGCGTGCCGGCCGGGTTTGCAAATATCGTCGGACTGAAGCCGAGCCTCGGACTTGTTTCCACGGCGGGCCTCGTCCCGGCCTGCCGCACGCTGGATTGTGTCTCGGTGTTCGCTCTCACCGTCGACGATGCGGTGACGGCGCTTCATGCGATCGCCGGTCCCGATGCCGCCGACCCCTATTCACGCCCGCGCGCACTGCAGCCGCTAGGCCCGGTGCCGGACCGGTTACGGCTCGGCGTTCCGCTCGCAGGCCAGCGCTTGTTCTTCGGCGATAAAATTTCGGCCGCCGCCTACGACGCCGCGGTTGCGCGGTTCGCGGAGCAGGGCGCCACAATCGTCGATGTCGATATCGAGCCGTTCTACGCCGCGGCGCGGCTGCTTTATGAAGGGCCGTGGGTGGCCGAGCGCTACCTGACCGTCAAAGACCTGATCGCCTCGTCGCCGGAATCCATTCTGCCAGTGACGCGGCAGATCATCCTCGCCGGCGCGCACGGCACGGCCGCCGACGCTTTCGCCGCCTTCTATCAGCTCGAAGCCCTGCGTCGCGTGCGCGATCGTGTCTTCCGCAGCATAGATGTGCTCGTCGTGCCGACGACGCCGACGATCTATACGGTCGAACAGGTGCTGGACGATCCCATTCACCTCAACAGTCGGCTCGGCACCTACACCAATTTCGTCAATCTGCTTGACCTGTGCGCGCTTGCGGTACCGGCCTCGATGCGGCCCGACGGCGCGCCGTTCGGCGTAACCTTGCTGGCGCCCGCAGGCGAAGACGCGGCGCTGGCTGCAATCGGACGGCAATTTCATCGCTCGACCGGTCTGCCGCTCGGTGCGCTCAAGCGTCCGCAACCGCCGCTCGCCGAACTCCCGGCTGCGCCGGCGCCGGGCGAAATCGCCATCGCCGTGGTCGGTGCGCATCTTTCCGGCATGCCGCTTAACGGCGAATTGCGTTCCGCCGGCGGCCGGCTCGCCGCGCGCACAAAAACCGCGCCGCATTATCGCTTGTATGCGCTTGCCGGAACCAACCCGCCGAAGCCGGGCATGCTGCGCGTCAAGAACGGCGCCGGCACAGCCATCGAGGTCGAAGTCTGGGTGCTGCCGGACGCGGCCTTCGGCCGCTTCGTCGGCGCCATTCCCCCGCCGCTTTCAATCGGCACCCTCGATCTTGCCGACGGCAGTGCCGTTAAGGGCTTCCTCGTCGAGGCCGAGGCCGTCGCCGACGCGCGCGATATTTCAAGCTTCGGCGGGTGGCGGGCGTTCGTCAGTTCCTGACGGCGTCGATCATGCTTACATGAGCGGCGACGACGCGCCAGCCGTCCGGAAAACGCACCCAGGTCTGCATCTGCCGGCCGACTTTGCCCGGGAATGACGGGCGATCATAAAGCGTAGATGCAACGGCGAAATCGCGGCCGTAAGTGGTGATCACGGTCTTCGACAGCGTTCGCGCCAGGCCCGCAGACGGCCGTGCGGCACGAAACGCCATGATTTCCGCAAAGCCATAAAGATTCTCAAAGCCGCCGTAGCGGATGGTGCGCGGATCGTCGCGGAATAACGCATCGAGCGTGGCGACGTCATTCGCGATCAGGGCTTTCTCGTAGCGCTCGAACGCAGCTTTGACCTCGGCGACGACCTCCGGCAGGTCGATCTCCATGTTCTTCTCCCTGATTGCTTTTGCTAAATCGGCGGCCGCGGCGCCGCGGCGACGCCTTTGGTTTCCAGCACGTGCGCTATCCGCAGTGCGACGTCCTCACGCCACGGCGCGGCGATGATCTGTACACCGATCGGCAGCGGCGCAAGCGGCACCGGCACGGCGACGACCGGCAGGCCGATGAAGGAGATCGGCTGGGTGTAAAGGCCGAGATTGGCGCGCACCGGCATTTCAACATCGCCGAACATGAACGTGTCCTGCCCGATCAACGGTGCGGTGCAGGGTGTTGCCGGAGCCAGGATGGCATCGACCTCGGCGAATAGCTTGAGGAACTGCTCGCGGTACCAGCGGCGGAACTTCTGTGCCTTGATCACCAGGGTTGCCGGAGTCAGCAGGCCGGCGAACAGCCGGTCGCGCACCGCCGGATCGTAATCGCTGGCGCGCACGCGCAGCCGGTGGATGTGCAGGCTCGCCCCCTCGGCGGCGGTGATGACGAAAGCCGCCGCGCGGGCGCGGTCGGCGTGTGGAATCTCGATATCGCGATTGGAGCCGACTGCAGCGGCGACGCTGTCGACCGCCGACACTGCTTCGGCGGATTTCGCCTTGAAGTAGCCGCCGGCGACCGCGATGCGCAAGCCGTCGATGCCTTTGTCGAGGGACGCCGCAACGGGCTCCACTGCCCGGTCGGCGCAGACTGGATCTTCGGGATCGGGACCCTGCATAGCGTCATAGGCGAGCGCGAGATCGCGTGCCGAGCGCGCCAGCGGCCCGAGGTGATCGAAGCTTGTCACGAACGGAAAACTCCGCGCCCGGCTGAGCCGGCCGTAGGTCGCCTTGAGCCCGAACAGCCCGCACAGCGAAGACGGCACCCGGATCGAGCCATTGGTGTCGCTGCCGAGCGAAAGCGGCACAAGGCCGCCGGCGACGGCGGCGCCGGAGCCGCCGGACGAGCCGCCGGTCATACGATTGAGATCGTGCGGATTGCGCGAGGGGCCGTCGTGAATGTTCTCTCCGGTGAAATCGTAGGCATATTCGCCCATGTTGAGCGCGCCGATCAAAATCGCGCCGGCAGCTTCGAGACGCTCGATCAGCGCCGCGTCGCGCGCCGCGGGCGGGGCGTCGCGATTGATCTTCGAGCCGGCGACGGTCGGCAGACCCGCGATGTCGAAGAGATTCTTCACTGCGAACGGCACGCCGGCGAGGGGGCCGGCTTTTTGCCCTTTGGCGCGGGCTTCATCGATCGCCCGCGCTCGCGCCAGTGCGCGCCGCTCGACGATCGCGGTGAAGGAGTTGAGTAGCGGATCCTGCTCGCGAATACGGACAAGCGTGGCTTCGACGATGCCGGTCGCGGTGGCGCGGCCGGCAGCGACCGCGGCGACGATGTCGCGGACGCTGCTCCAGCCGAGATCGGCGGATGGCAAATCAAGCATGGAACACCGGTCCGGGTTCGGTATCGTCGGGCAACGCGAAGCCGTCGACCAGCGCGCCAAGGCGCAGGATCAATCCCAGATTGAATTTGACGCCGCCACGCCACGCCGGGTCGATCGGGAGTTTCAGCGCTTCGGCGCCGGAGGCCAGCATCGCATCGAGCATGTCGGGCCGTGCGGCTTTGCCCTTGGCGGGCACAGTCTTGGCTTTCTGTATGGTCTTGGCTTTCGGTGCAGTTTTGGCGTTCCGCTTGGCCGCAGGCTTGAGCTTCGCCGCGGCCTTAGCGCTGCGGCGCGCAGGTGGCTTGGCCGCCCGCGCTTTTTTCGCTGTCTTCTTGCGCTTCATGTCGTGGTTTTCGGCTTCGCTAAATAGTCCTCGGCAAAATGACACGCCGCTTGCCGGGCGCCAAAGTGCCGCAGCATCGGCATCGTAGTCTTGCACAAGTCGGTGCCGCGTGGGCAACGGCCGTAAAAGCGGCAGACATTCGGATCGGGATCGATCGGGCTGCGCGGTTCGCCGTCGAGCCGCAGACGTTCGACGCCGTCGTCGTGCAGGCGCGGCACCGCCGCGACAAGGGCCTGGGTGTAGGGATGCAGGGGGTTTTCGAACACGTCCTTGGCGGGGCCGGATTCAACGATCTTGCCGAGATACATCACCAGCACACGGTCGCACAACAGCCTCACCACGCTCAGGTCGTGCGATACGAACAGGTAGCTCATGCCGATCTCTTTCTTCAGCCGCTGCAGAAGCTGAAGGATCACGACCTGAACTGAAACATCCAGAGCTGCGGTCGGCTCGTCGAGCACCAGAAGTTCAGGCTCGACGGCGATGGCGCGCGCAATGCCGACACGGGCGCGCTGGCCCCCGGAAAGCTGGTGCGGGTATCGTGTCAGCAATTGCAGCGGCAGTCCGCATTGCGTCGCCACCGTCTCGACTCTTTCTGTGAGCGCCCTGCCGCGCAATTTGCGCAATCGGCGCAGCGGATCTGCGATGGCGTCAAAGCCGGTGAAGCGCGGGTTGACGCTCTCGCCGGCGTCCTGGAACACCATCTGGATGCGGGCGCGATCGCGATCGCGGGCGAAGACGCGCGCCGCCTTCCGTGACAGATCGCGGTCGCCGAGCTTGATGGTGCCGTCGCTGACGTCGATCAGGCGCGTAAGCGCGCGCACCAGGGTAGATTTGCCGCAACCGGATTCGCCGACGAGACCCACCGTTTCGCCCTTGCCGATGACGAAGCTCACGTCGTCGACGGCGTAGACCTTCGGTAATTGCTCGGGCCCGCCGGAAAAACGGCGCTTCAGCCGCGCCCACGGTCCCAGTGCGCTGCCAACAGAAAACCGCTTGGAGACGTCGGCAACGTCGAGCAGGACGGTCATGCCGCGCTCTCCGTTGGCACACTCACGGTTCCCGCGGGCAGCGGATTCCAGCAGGCGACGAAATGCACGGCATTCGGAGCGGGATGCGGCAACGGTTGGACGCAGGCATCGATTTTGCGCGGACAACGCTCGGAATAGCGACATGGCGGCAAATCGGTGCGGCGCAGATCGGGCAACGACCCCGGGATCGACGCGAGCTCGTCGAGATTCGCTGCCGAATCCGGCGTCGCGGCAATAAGCTCAGCGGTATAGGGATGGCGCGGATGCGCGAACAGTTCCGCCGTCGGAGCGTTCTCGACCACGTGTCCGGCATGCATGACGACGATGCGCGAGGAACGCTGGCCCGCGAGTGCAAGATCGTGCGTGATGAATATGGTGCCCATGCCCATCTCCCTTGCCAGATCGTTGACGAGATCCATGATGACGGCCTGTGTCGTAACATCGAGACCGGTCGTCGGCTCGTCGGCGATAAGCAGCGTCGGCTTGGCGGCGAGTGCGATCGCGATCATGACGCGCTGGCACATGCCGCCTGACATTTCAAACGGATAGGCTCCGGCACGCCGCGACGGATCGGTGATGCCGACGGCGCGCAACATGTCGATGGCTTTCTCCGGCGCATCGTGGCGTGAAACGTTGCCGTGACGGATCAGCACGTCGGCGATCTGGCGGCCGACCGTGCGGATCGGGTTGAGCGCGGTGCGCGGGTTCTGGAAGATCATTGCGATTTTGCGCCCGCGCACGTCGGCAAGCTGGCTCTGCGTTGCAGCGAGAAGATCGAGCCCATCGAGCGTGGCGCGGCCGGCGGTGACCTTCCCGGCTGGATCGAGAATGCCCATGACTGCATAGGCGGTGACCGATTTACCGGAGCCGGACTCGCCGACCAGCGCGATGGTTTCACCCTTTTCGACGGCGAAGCTTACGTTGTCGAGCGCGCGCACGATGCCGGAGCGCGTACGGAATTCGACGCTGAGGCCCTCGACGGAAAGTGCGGACGCGGCCTTCATGTTCGCCACCTCATGTGCGTCTCCTGGGATCGACCATGTCGCGCAGCCCGTCGCCGAGCAGGTTGAAGCAGAACACCGCGATCATCAGAGCGGCGCCGGGGAAGAAGGCGTTCCACCATTCGCCCGACACCATGAAGGCCGCGCCTTCTGCCACCATGATGCCCCACTCCGGTGTCGGCGGCCGTACGCCAAGGCCGATGAACGAGAGGCCCGCGGCGTTGAGAATGGCATAGCCCATGGTCAGCGACATCTGCACGACCAGGAGGGGAAACACGTTCGGCAGGATCTGGAAGGCAAGGATGCGCCAATCGGAATTGCCGGAGAGCCGCGCCGCTTCGACGAAACCGGCCTCGCGCCGGATATTGGCCTCGGCACGCGCGATACGCGCATAAAGCGGAAAGTTCACGATCGCGGTGGCGAGGACGATGTTCTGCACCGTATTGCCGAGCGCGGCGACGATGCCCATGGCGAGCACGAACAGCGGGAAGGCCATGATGGTGTCGGCGATGCGACCGACGATGCGGTCGGTCCAGCCGCCGAAGAATCCGGCGGCGACACCGGCCAGTCCACCCATCAGGAACACCAATGCGACCGACGCCACGGCAATGAAGAAATCGAGCCGCGTCGCAACGACGACGCGGCTGAACACATCGCGGCCGAGCTGATCGGTGCCGAACCAATGGTGCGCGCTCGGCGGCTTGAGCGCCTGGGCGGTATCGCTGGCGAGCGGATCGTATGGCACGATGGATGGGCCGATCACGGCGGCCAGCACGATCAGCACGAACAGCGCGAAGGCAAAACCGGTGACCGGATTTTCCGCGACCACGTATCGCGCGTGCTTGAATAGTGCGGCTGAACCGCCTTCGGGCCGGGGTGTCGCGGTAATCGCGGTCATGCTTCGAGCCTCACGCGCGGATCGATCAGCCCGTACAGCACGTCGATCAAGAGATTGAGCGCCACATACATGACGGCCATGGTCAGCACGAAACCCTGCACTGGTGCGAAGTCGGAGGCGAGCAGCGCCTCAACGGCATAGGAACCGATACCGGGCCAGGCAAACACCTTCTCGACCAGCACATTGGCGCCAAGCAGGAACGAGAACACCATTCCGAGCGTGGTGATGACCGGCAACATTGCGTTGCGGAACGCGTAAGTGACGACCACCGTGTACGGCGCAAGGCCCGAGGCGCGTGCCGTGCGGACAAAATCGGACGACAATACCGCCAGCATCGAGGCGCGTGTCATGCGCGCGATCGGCGCCAGCGAGAAAATGCCGAGCGTAAGCGCCGGCAGGACAAGCTGCTTGAGGCTGGCGAGAAAGGTTGCGGGCTGGCCGGCGATCACGCTGTCGATCAGATAAAAGCCGGTCACTTGCGGCGGCGGGTCGAAGAACACGTCGAGCCGGCCAAGCGGGGCCGGCGCCCAGCCGAGAAGATAATAGAAGACATAGATCAGGATCAGTCCGGTGAAGAACACCGGCAGCGAGACGCCAAGCGTTGCGACGAGGCGGCAGGCGTGATCGACCAGCGAATTCGGCCGCGTCGCCGCGAATATACCGAGCGGCACCGCGATCACGATCGAAACCAGAAGGCCGAGCAGGGTCAACTCGGCTGAAGCCGGCAGGCGGTTGCGGAGTTCGGTCAGGACCGGTTGCCCCGTCGTCAGCGAAGTGCCGAAATTGCCGTGCGCAAGGTCGATGACGTAGCTGCCGAATTGCGCGATGAGCGGCTTGTCGAGGCCGAGCTTGACCCGAACTTCCTGGATCGCCTGCGGCGTTGCCGCGGGACCGGCGAAGTAGGCCGCGGGATCGCCCGGCAGCGCCCGCGTCAGCAGGAACGTGACGATCACCACGCCGATCAGGCTTGGGATCGCCATCGCCGCGCGTTTGAGGATCATCGTCAGCATTACGGGCTTCCCGCCGTTCCAATGCTGTCATGCTCCGCGAAGGCGGAGCATCGGGTAAACGCCGAAATCGAAATCGGTCCGCGTCCAGACATTTCGAACGCCGGGCGTACTGGATTGCCCGCCTGCGCGGGCAATGACAATGCCTGGACCATCACGTCATCCCTTCACGAACGCGCGATAATCGAGCCGGCGGTGGAACCAGTACTCGTAGCCGCTGACGTTCTTCTGCATCGCGACGTTGACGTACGGCTGGTACAGCGGAATGCGCGGCAGGTCGGTGAAAGCCAGGTCGACAAAGCCCTTCACGTCCTTGTCGTAGGTAGCCTTGTCGCCGGTGGCGGCCGCGGCGCGCGCGCCGTCGATGAACGCGTCCATCGCCGGCGACTGATAGTCCATCGTGTTGAAGATCGATTTTCCGGAGTGATAGCACCAGTAGAAGAAGTACTCCGGGTAATCGAGCCAGCCCGAGAACACGTTCTCGAACAGCGGCATGGTCTTTTTGTTCAACTCGGTGCGCCAGTTCGCGCCCGGGACCTTGTTGATCGTCGTGGTGACGCCGATCTGCGCCAGGCTCTCCTGCACCAGCACCGCGATCGGCTCGTTGACGCCGGCAAACCCGAGATCGAACGAGATCGGTACATTGATGTTGCTGGCGCCGGCTTCGGACAGCAGTTGCTTGGCCTTGGCGAGATCGGTGTTGAATTTATGCGGCTGCGGCCACGCCACCTCGATCGGTGCGTCGGCCGACGCACCGAACATCGGCTTGGCGAGATTGTACAAGACCGCGTCCATGATCTTTTGATAGGGGATGGCATAAGCGATAGCGTGCCGCACCTTCACGTCGTTGAATGGAGGGTTCTGAACGTTCATGCCGACGTACTGGATGCCGTTGGAGTACGGCGTCGAGATGATCGTAAGCTTGCCGTCGGTCTTCAGTTCGGAGAAATCCTTGTTGGGCAGGTCGTAGGACACGTCGGCGTCGCCGCGTTCGAGCAACGCGCGCCGATTCCCGGCGTCGGGCACCATGCGCCAGATGATGCGCCTGATCTTCGGCAGCGGACCGCCCTTCCAATTCTCATTGCGCTCGAGGACGACTTGCGAGCCCGCTGTCCAGTTGGTCACTTTGTATGCGCCGGAGCCGACGGTGTTGAGCTTGGTGAATTCAAGGCCCCACGGATCCTGTTCCGTCGCTTTCGACTTCACCAAGCCGGAATTGAGGATGCACGGCACGACGACCGCGAGATCGGGAACGGTCAGCCGGTCCTTCTTCATAAAGTCGACGCGGAAGGTATGATCGTCGACGACGACGAATTGCTCGGGCTTGGTCAGCGAGCCCGCGCCCATCTGGAAGGTGGGAAATCCGCCGACGGTGACGGCGCGGTCGAACGACCATTTGACATCTTGCGCGGTGACCGGCGTGCCGTCCTGAAAGACGCCGTCTTTCCTCAATTTGAACGTGACCGACATGTCGCCGATGTTCATGTCTTCGGCGAGTTCCGGCTTGAACTTGGACTTGTCGTAATAAGGCGTGCCGTTGGGCAGCGTCTTCATTTCGTGGCTGATCAGCCGGTCATAGCAATTCCACGACACTTCATAGCCGGGTACGTTGGTGCCGACGCCGTGAATGTCGAGGTTGTTTGGTCCGCTCTCGGAAACAATCAGCAGCGTTTCTTGCCGCGACTGGGCTTTGGCCGGCGACCAAACCGCCGGCGCGGAAACCGCGCTGGCGGCAGTCAGTGCGGTCATCGATTTGAGAAAGTCACGGCGCTTCATTGATGTCTCCCTGGACTGCGCTTGGAGTTCGATTGGAACCTCTTCCCGCAAGCCCCGTGCCACACCAGAAAACGCTTTTGCCGCAGCGTAAGCCCTTGATTCGTCTGTGCTTGACTCAACCGATCGCTTCGCGACGCCGGACTCCCGAGATTTGCGAGCAGGCCCCGCTCAATTAATAGGCATCGCAGCGTAACGCGGCTGGCCTCGATCTTGCACCGTTCCCACGCAGAGCAGCGGGGGAAATGCCGATGCAGCGCGTGAAACTGGAAGCCGAGCCGGCGGCGCTATCCGTCGATCTGAGCAAATCCGCTCTTGTAATCATCGACATGCAACGGGACTTTCTTGAGCCGGGCGGCTTCGGCGCCGCGCTTGGCAACGACGTGTCGATGCTTCAGGCGGCGATTGGGCCGTGCCGCGAAACGCTCAGCGCTGCGCGCGCGATAGGCATGTTGATCATCCACACACGGGAGGGTCATCGTCCCGACCTGACCGATGCGCCACCGCACAAGGTCGAGCGCGGCGATCCGGCAACCCGCATCGGCGCCCCGGGCCCGATGGGGCGGATCCTGGTTCGCGGCGAGCCTGGCCACGACATCATTCCCGAGCTTTATCCGGAACCGAACGAGCCGGTGATCGACAAGCCGGGCAAGGGCGCCTTCTATCAGACCGACCTCGAACTGATGCTAAAGAACCGCGGCATCGATACACTGTTCGTCTGCGGCGTCACCACCGAGGTTTGCGTCAACACCACCGTGCGCGAGGCCAACGATCGCGGCTTTCGCTGCATCGTGCTGTCCGACTGCTGCGCGTCCTATTTTCCGAAATTTCATGAAGCGGGCCTCGCCATGATCAAGGCGCAGGGCGGGATTTTCGGTTCGGTGACCGGATCGAAATCACTGCTTGCTTCGCTGCGTGCACGGGAAGCGGCCTGATCGGCGTTTGAAAGGACTTCGACAAGGGGGAGCGTGTGATGAGCACAACAACAGTGTCGCCGGATTTTCGCCCGAAATTGTGGAGCCCGGGCGACTGGAATGCCTTCTTCGGCTTCGGCACCAACATTCTGGTCAACATGCTGACGCTGACCATCCTGTTGCGTTTCGTTTTGAAAATGCCCGACTCGATCGTCTTCGGCCGCATCCTGCCCGCGATGGGCCTGATGATGTGCCTCTCGACGATGTATTACGCGTTTCTCGCCTACCGGCTTGCGAAGCGAACCGGCCGCAACGACGTGTGCGCGCTGCCCTCGGGGATCAGCGTGCCGCACATGTTCATTGTGACCCTGGTCATCATGCTGCCGATCAAGCTGAAGACCGGCGATCCGATTCAGGGCTGGGAAGCCGGCCTTGTCTGGGTGTTCTTTCAGAGCTTCATTCTGATGATCGGCGGCTTCATCGCACCGATCATTCGCAAGATCACGCCCCGCGCCGCGCTGCTCGGGACGCTCGCCGGCGTTTCGATCACCTTCATCTCCATGACTCCGGCGTTGCAGATGTACATGACGCCGGTGATCGGGCTGACCTGTTTCGCGATCATCTTGGTGAACTGGCTTGGCGGTTTCCAATATCCGAAGGGCATCCCGGCCGGCCTTGTCGCCATTGCGGTCGGAATGATCATCGCGTGGGGTTCGAATCTGTTTGGCCTGAATTATGGCGGGCTGAGCGGCAAGGGCTTGATGGATGCGTTCTCGAATTTCGGCTTCAACGTGCCGCTGCCGGCGTTCGATCATGTGTTTTCAGGCTTCAAATATCTCGGCGTCATTCTGGTCACCGCGGTACCGTTCGGCATCTATGACCTGGTCGAGGCCATGGATAATGTCGAAAGCGCGGAAGCAGGCGGCGATCCATACCCCACCACCCGCGTTCTGACCGCCGACGGCGTCGTGAGCCTCATTGGCTGCCTGATGGGAAATCCCTACATCAACGCGGTCTATATCGGCCATCCGGGCTGGAAGGGCATGGGCGGTCGCATCGGTTACTCGGCCGCTGTCGGCATCATGGTCATCGTGCTGTCGTGGTTCGGCGTCATCGCGCTGCTGCTGGCCATAGTGCCTGTGGTCGCGATCTCTCCGATCCTGCTTTACATCGGCATGTTGATCGGCGCCCAGGCGTTCCAGACCACACCGAAGGTCCACGCACCCGCCATCATCCTGGCGCTCACCCCGCATGCTGCGGCTTGGGCCAAAACCTTGATGGACGGCGCACTCCAGGTCGCCGGGACCGACGCATCGAAACTCGGATTTGGCAACCTCGCGAACGTGGGCGTGCTGTACCCTGGTCTCGAAACAATGGGTGGCGGCGCCATTCTTACCGGCCTCGTGCTGGCGGCGATCGGCGCCTTCATCATTGACAAGAAGTTCGTCAATGCCTCGGCTTTTGCGCTCGCGGGCGCGGTACTGACGTTCTTCGGCTTCATGCACGGTCAAGCCGTCGGCATTGCGGTGAGTCCAACCCTCTCCATCGCATACGTCATCGTGGCAGTTTTCCTGTTTGCGCTGACCCGCTACCCCTCCCTTGCGCCGGCGCTGACTGCGCCGCCGTCGGGTGAGGTGTTGCACGCGACGCCTGCGGAATAGAGCAGAGACCGTCCATCCCTCATGCGAACGCGCGCCCCAATCAGGGCGCGCGCTTGCTTGACTTGAGGCCCACGCCACCCGCAACATTCACCCCGCATGAGGGCGCGACAGAAAGACCGGGGCGGCACCAATCCGGCGTTCAGCAGCCGCAGGCTGAAACTCGGCACGTTTCAGACCAATCTCGACTCCGGCTGCGTCATGTCCGACCTCGAGGGCCGGTTCGACCTCACCTGGCCCAACACGGTGACGCTGGCGCAGCTTGGCGACGAGATGGATTTCGAGGCGCTGGTGCCGGTGGCGCGCTGGCGCGGCTTCGGCGGCGCTACCGATCCGCAAGGGCCGGGATTTGAGACCTATACGTGGGCCGCAGGAATTGCCGGCGCCACGCGTTCGTCCGGCGTAATCTCGACATCGCACGTCGCGCTTACCCACCCGATCGTTGCCGCCAAGCAATCGACCGTCATCGATCACATTTCCAATGGCCGCTACACGCTCAACGTCGTCAACGGCTGGAATTTTCCGGAAATGGAGATGTTCGGCGTCAAGCTCCTTGAACACGAGGATCGCTACGCCTGCGCCGAGGAATGGCTCGGCATCGTCAAGCGGCTATGGCTCGAGGATGAGCCGTTCGATCACGAAGGCAGGTTCTACAAGATCAAGGGCGGCACGTTGAAACCGAAGCCGATCCAGTATCCCTATCCGGCAATCATGAATGCCGGCGCTTCCGAGCGCGGCCGGCACTTCGCCTGCAAGCATTGCGACCTGGTGTTCACCAATATCAGAAGCCATGACATCCCGACCCAGACCGCGCATATCCAGGCCTATCACCGGCTGGCGCGCGAGGAATATGGCCGCGAGGTGCGGGTCTGGTCGAACGCTACGGTTATCCAGGCGGAGACCGAGAAGGAGGCGCGCGACTTCTACCGGTATTACGTCCACGAGAAGGGCGACTGGGCGGCGGCCAGCTACGTCATCGACACCATGGGCGCCGAGATCAATCAGCGCGACTACCCGCCGGAGCGCCGCAAGGCCATGGCCGAGATGATGATCTCGGGTTGGGGTGGTTTTCCGCTCATCGGCACCAAGGAGCAGGTCGTCGACGGGCTGATGACGCTGTCGAAAATCGGACTCGACGGCGTGCTATTGTCCTGGCCGCGCTATATCGAGGGCATGCGCGAGTTTCGCGACGTGACCTATCCGCTGCTCAAGCAGGCCGGGTTGCGCGACATGTAGGGGGCGGCCGGATTTCGCCCACGCTCAATCCGGGATACTGTTTGCCGATAATAAACCGGAGGAAACGCAATGACGGCGCTCACGCAAAGCTACGTCAATGGCGCAAGCCAGGTCCCGCTTATTGGCGAGACGATCGGGCGGTTCTTCGATGATGTTTGCGCCAAATGGCCATCGCGGCCGGCGCTTGTCGTGCGGCACCAGAACGTGCGCATGACCTACGGCGAGCTGCAGCAGGCGGTCGACAGGCTCGCCGCCGGGCTTCTGACGCTTGGCCTCGAGCCGGGCGACCGCATCGGCATCTGGTCGCCCAACAACTCGGAATGGGTGCTGACGCAATTCGCCACGGCAAAGGCCGGCCTGATCCTGGTCAATATCAATCCGGCCTACCGCACCACCGAGCTCGAATATGCGCTCAACAAAGTCGGTTGCAAGGCGCTGATTCTTGCCGAAAAATTCAAGACGTCGGACTATGTCGGCATGCTGCGCGAGTTGGCGCCCGAGATGGACCAGGCAACTCCGGGACAGCTCGAAGCCAAGCGCTTGCCGGCGCTGCGCGCGGTGGTGCTGATCGAGGGCTGGCATCCTGGCACGTTCCGTTTCTCCGAAATCCTTGCCCGCGGCGGCGCCGCGGAAGCGCGGCGGATCGCCGAACTCGGCCCGCTCCTGCAATTCGACGACCCGATCAATATTCAGTTCACGTCCGGCACGACGGGCTTTCCCAAGGGCGCCACGCTGTCGCACCACAATATTCTCAACAACGGTTTTTTCATCGGCGAAGCGATGCGGCTCACGCCGGACGACCGGCTGGGCATTCCGGTGCCGCTCTATCATTGTTTCGGCATGGTACTGGGCAATCTCGCCGCGGTGACCCACGGCGCCTGCATGGTGTTTCCCGGCGAGGGTTTCGATCCCCTGGCGACGCTCGAGACGGTCGCGGAGGAGCGCTGCACGGCATTACACGGCGTTCCGACCATGTTCATTGCCGAGCTCGATCATCCCGAATTCGCCCGCTTCGACCTGTCGTCGCTGCGCACCGGCATCATGGCCGGATCGCCGTGCCCGATCGAAGTGATGAAGCGTTGCGTCGCCAACATGCACTTGTCCGAAATCACCATCGCCTATGGCATGACGGAGACCAGTCCGGTCAGCTTCCAGAGTTCGACGGAGGATCCGCTCGAGCGCCGCGTCTCCACGGTCGGCCGCATCCAACCGCATCTCGAAGTGAAGATCGTGGATCTCAACGGCCGCATCGTGCCGCCGGGCACGCCCGGCGAATTGCTGACGCGCGGCTACTCCGTCATGCTCGGCTATTGGGGCGACGAGGCGCGTACCCGCGAGGCGATCGATGCGGCGCGCTGGATGCACACCGGCGACCTCGCCACCGTCGACACCGAAGGCTATTGCAACATCGTCGGCCGCATCAAGGACATGGTGATCCGCGGCGGTGAGAACGTCTATCCGCGCGAGATCGAGGAATTCCTCTACCGGCATCCGAAAATCCAGGACGTGCAGGTGATCGGCGTGCCGGACGATCGTTACGGCGAGGAAATCTGCGCCTGGGTCAAGCTGAGGCCGGGCGTGACCGCGACCGAAGAGGAGATCCGGGGATTTTGCCGCGATCAGATCGCGCACTATAAGGTGCCGCGCTACGTCAAATTCGTCGATGCGTTTCCGATGACGGTTACCGGCAAGATTCAGAAATTTGTCATGCGCGATCAGACGATTTCAGAACTTGGGCTGAAAGCGCAAAAGACCGCGTGAAGAGCCGGCGACCTAAACATCGACGGTGATGTTGCAGATCAAGCCGGCCTCGCGCCAATCGAAGTTGATTTCGCCGTTGAGCTGCTCGCAGATACGCCTCATCACGCGTGTGCCGAATCCAGCGTGGCTCGGCGGTTTGACCGGCGGTCCGTCGGTTTCGGTCCAGCAGAATGACAGCCGCTTGCCATGCAGCATTCGCCATTCGATGCCAACGCTACCCGTCGGAACCGAGAGCGCCCCGTATTTTGCGGCATTGGTGGCCAATTCGTGGAGCGCGAGCGCCATGGCCTGCGCCGACGCCTGGTCGAGCATGATGTCCGATCCCTCGATGCGGCTCAGTACGTTCTGCCCGCCGTAAGGCGACAGTTCTTCGATTATCAGATGGCGCAGATCGGCGCCGCTCCAGCGCGATTGCGCCAGCAATGCGTGGGCATTGGCGAGAGCGCGGAGCCGGCCTTCGAGCGCGGTCTTCAATTCGGCGGCGGACTCGCCGTTGGTGAGATGCACGGCCGCTTGCGCCAGGGCCAGGAGGTTCTTGGTGCGATGATCGGCCTCACGGGCGAGCAGCGTGATCTGCTCCTCGCGGCGCTTCTGCTCGGTGATGTCGCGTGCGATCTTCGAGGCGCCAACGATGGTGCCGGACTCGTCGACAACCGGAGACACCGTCAGCGAGACGAAGACCATGCTGCCGTCCTTGCGACGGCGCATGGTCTCGTAGTGGTCGATACGCTCGCCGCGCCTGATGCGTTCGAGGATGCGGGTCTCCTCGTCGTGATGCTCTTCGGGAATCAGGATCGTGATGGGCTTGCCGACGACTTCCTGTTCGAGATAGCCGAACAGCCGCTCCGCGCCACGGTTCCAGGTGGCGATCACGCCGTTCAGGTCTTTGCTGATGATGGCGTCGTCGGAGTTTTCCACGATCGACGCAATCCGCCGTGAGGCAAGCTCGGCGCGGTTGCGCTCGCTGATATCGATCAGCATGTTCACGGCGCCGACGAAGGTCCCGGCGGCATCGTGCAGCGGAGTGGGGAATGCCATAAACGGCACCCGTGTCCCATCGGGCCGCTCGGCCACCGCCTGACTGCCACGCACGGGCCGCCGTTCCTTCAGGCACACGGCCATAGGGCAGGTGTCGTGCGGCATCGGCCGTCCATCGGGCCAGAACAGCCGCCACGATCCGCACCACCGGTCGCTATCAAGTTGCGGCCGGCAGCCCCATAGATCGGCGGCAGCTTCGTTAAAAAAGGTGATTCGGCCGTCTGCGTCCGTCGTATAAATCGCGGCCGGCAAGACATTCAGGAATTGATGTAATTGCTCGCTGTTGTAATGCTGCAAACCGGATATCGGCGGGGCTGTCGGGATGCCGTTCGGGGCCTTCGAGGGGTCCAAGCCTGGCTGTGACATTGGCGCTGCCCCGTGGAATTTCCGCCGACCAATAATGTCCATCCTGACTGAAAGTTCCGTATCTGGAAGCGCAAAGATCATGCGCCAATCCGTGCACCGGCCGCTATCGCAAATGACATAGCAAAAGACATAAGCGCCGTCCGCGGCATTTGGGAACGCTCTCCCTCTGACTGAGTTGGGTATGGAGCACTAGTCGGGTCCACCTTCACCGTCCGGCGATTGGGACCCGGCCAGAGGGAACAAACCAGGAGAGCAAGAGATGAGAAATAAGTTGATGGTCACGGTCGCTGTGGCGGCTCTGATCGGCGGGACGACATTCGCAATTGCGCAGCAGGAAGAGCACGGCGGCGGAGCCGCGGGCAAACCCGGCGCGACCGAACAGCACGCAACGCCCGGCGGTGCAATGCAACATTCGCAAGGCCCGGCTGGCGCAACGCAGCATCAGCCGATGGCTCCCGGCGGAGCGGCGCAGAACCAGGCGACGCCCGAAAAGGGCAATGCCATGCAGCGCGGAGCCCAGGAAAACGTAAAACCCGGCATGAATGGCAAGGCCGAAGAAAATGCGCAGTCTCAGGAGCGCAACAAGACGCAGGAAAATGCGCAGTCTCAGGAGCGCAACAAGACGCAGGAAAATGCGCAGTCCCAGGAGCGCGGCAAGACGCAGGAGAATGCGCAATCCCAGGAGCGCGGCAAGACCCAGGAGAACGCGCAGACTCAGGAACATGGCAACATGAATCAGAGTGCTGCCAAGTCCGGCGCCTCCGGCACGAAGTCCGTGCAACTGTCAGAGACGCAACGCACTCAGATCAAGAATATCATCGTGAAAGATCGGGATGTGGCGCGAGTCAATAACGTGAATTTCAGCATCACGGTCGGGGCGGCCGTTCCGCGCAGCGTCCATGTTGCGGTTTTACCCGCCGATATCGTGACGATCGTTCCAGAGTATCGTGGCTTCGATTATATCGTGGTCGGCGACCAGCTCCTGATCATCGATCCGAATACGCTCGAAATCGTCGATATCCTACCGGCTTAACCGCAAAGAATTCAGCACGAAGCCCGCGCCGTGTGACGGCGCGGGCTTTTTCATTTGTCCGGGCTTCTGCGTATTCGCCCGGGCGCAAGCTGGTCAGGCCGTTCGACCCGCCGCAGTCCCGGAAAGCGCCATGCCCAGATCGCGACGATGGCGAGCACGGCCGCGCCGCCGAGCACAGCCGAGCCGACCGCGCCGAACCAGTCGGCGGTGACGCCGGACTCGAACATACCGATTTGACTGGAGCAATTGACGAACAGCGCGTTGACGGCGAAAACGCGGCCGCGCATCTCGTCCGGCGTCGCAAACTGAATCAGCGATTGGCGGATCACCGTCGAGAGCATGTCGCCCGCCCCGACAAGGATCAAGAAGCCAAGCGAAAGAGCGGGCCGCGTCGATAATCCGAATGCAATCGTGGCGGCGCCATAAACGGCGACCGACACGAACATGATGCGACCGCCGCTGCGCGTGATGAAAAGACGCGACAGGATTGCTGCCATGATGAGCGCTCCGGTCGCCGGCGCAGCCCGCAAAAGTCCGAAACCCCATGCGCTGATGTGCAAGATATCGCGGGCGAAGATCGGCAACAGCGCCACAACGCCGCCGAACAAGGTCGCGGCGAGGTCGAGTGACATGGCGCCGAGCACCGCCGGCTCGCTCCAGATGAAGCGGATGCCGGCAACCAGTGTCGTCCATGTCACCTTCGGCCGCTGCGCCGGCGCTGGCGGAATCGGCAACAGCACGCAGGCGACACCGGCGATGGCGACAAGCAATGCGCATAGCCCGAAATCGACGCCGGCGCCGAGAGCGTACAGCAGCCCGCCAAGCGCTGGTCCGATCAGCTGCGATAATTTGCCGGCGGAGGCGTGCGCCGAGACAGCCTGCATCAGGATATCGCGCGGCACTGTCGAGGGCACGAGCGATTGCAGGGCAGGGGCCTCGAAGGTGCGGGCGACGGCGTTGATCAGCAGCAGCGCGAAGATCAGGCCGACCGGGCGCTCGGCAAAAACCGCCAGCAGCAAAAGGCCGACGGACACGGTGAGCTCGACCGCATAGCAAACAATCAGAATGAGCCGGCGGCTATGATGATCGACGATCTGTCCGGCGACGAGGCTGAGCGCGAGCGGCGGAATGAATTGAACGAGCCCGATCAGGCCAAGCGCGAGTGCGCTTCCGGTCAGATCGTAAACGAGCCAACCGACCGCGACCGCCTGCATCTGGTTTGCGGTATTGGCGGCGGTGCGCGTGGTGAATAGAAGCCGGAACGGGCGATGGTGAAAGAGCGGCGGTATGGATTTTGCCGTAATTGGGCTATCGCTCATCGCGCCGCGTCGTCATCCTCATACAATGTGCGCGGGCGACAGCTTGCATGGCCGGTCGCCGCGTTCGATCTGGATGGTCGGATGCTCGATGCCGAAACGCTGCAATTCGACATAGACGCCTTCGAGAAAATCCGGCTCGGGATAGCCGTTCGGCATCACCAGATGACACGTCAGCGCCGTCTCGGTCGTGCTCATCGGCCATATATGCAGGTCATGGACCTCGGCGACGGCGGGCAGCGATTGCAGATAGACCCGCACGGCTCCCGGATCGATCTGCGGCGGCACGCCTTGCAGTGACATTTTTGCCGCATCGCGCAGCAAACCCCACGTGCTCCAGACGATGGCGCCGGAAATGACGAGGCTCGCCACCGGGTCGACCCAAAGCCAACCGGTCAAGAGGATGACCAGTCCGGCAGCAACGACGCCGGCCGAGACCGCAGCATCGGCCAGTAGATGCAGGAACGCGCCATAGATATTGAGGTCCCGGGTGTTGCCGCGCGCCAGAATGGCGGCAGCCGCGCCGTTAATCACGATGGCGATAGCGGCGACGATCATGACGGTGACGCCGGCAACGGGTTGCGGCTCGAACAGTCGCAGGATCGCGGCCCAGGCAATTGCTCCGGTGACGACGAGAAGTATGCTGGCGTTGATCAGCGCCGCGATGATCGAACTCGAGCGAAAGCCGTAGGTGTAGCGTTCGGTTGGGTGGCGTTTCGAAATGGCGTGGCTGCCCCAGGCCAGGAGCAGCGCCAACACGTCGCCGGCATTATGGCCGGCATCGGCCAACAGCGCCATCGAGTGCGCCACGACGCCATAAATTGCCTGAACAGAGACGAGCGCCACGTTCAACGCTGTCGCGATCGCAAATGCGGTTCCGAAAGACGCGCCGGTGCCGGCATGATCATGGCCGTGGTGACCGCCGTGATGATGGTCGTGTCCGTGATGCAACGCCATGCACCATGGTAATGCATTTTGCCGCTGCCTGGAAAGATTCGCGGCGACGGTCGGGCCAAACAATGCGGTTCGCAGCGCAACGGCCGATGCGGCGGAAAGCCGCCGGGGCCGGCGCCAGAACACCGCGCTTTTTCGCGTAACCAAATGGCTATAATCGCACCATGAGCGTTCGCCGCCGCCGCTTTTTACAGGTTGCCGGCGCCGCCGTTGCGGCGCTGCCAATGCCGGCGCTTGCTCTCGATTATCCCAACCGCCCGGTGCGGCTTGTCGTCGGCTTTGCGCCGTCCGGGGCGGCTGACATTCTCGCCCGGCTGATCGCGCAATGGCTCTCCGATCGCCTCGGCCAGCCGTTCGTCGTGGAAAACCGCCCCGGCGCCGCCATGAATATCGCGACCGCGATGGTCGCCAAGGCTGCGCCCGACGGTTACACGCTGCTCAACGTCACGACCATCAACGCCTGGAACGCGTCGATCTACAAAGACCTCGATTACAACTTCATTCGCGACATCGCCCCCGTCGCCAGCATGAGCCGTTCGGGCGGCGTGCTTGAGGTGCACCCGTCGCTGCCGGTCAGGACCGTTGCGGAATTCATCGCCTATGCCAAAGCCAATCCGGGCAGGCTCAACATGGGGACCGGCGGTCCGGGCAGCGGCCCGCATATGTACGGCTCGCTGTTCGAGATGATGACGGGTGTCGATCTCGTGCCGGTGCATTACCACGGCACCGGACCCGCCTTTCCCGATCTCCTCAGCGGAAGGCTTCAGTGCATGTTCGATCTGGTCACATCGTCGATCGGCTACATCAGGGACAGCAAACTTCGCCCGCTCGGGGTGACGACTGCAAACCGTTACGACGCATTGCCGGATGTCGCGCCGATTGCCGACACGGTTCCAGGCTACGAAGCGGGAGGCTTTCAGGGCATCGGCGCTCCCGCCGGAACGCCGGAAGAGATTCTCGACAAGCTTCACGATGCCGTCAACACCGCGCTCGACGATGTCAGCTTCAAGGCAAGGCTTGTCGATCTCGGCGCACCGGTGCTGTCGAGCTCGCGCGCTGAATTCAAGGCGCTTATCGTCGCGGATACCGAGAAGTGGGCGAAGGTGGTAAGGTTTGCAAACGTCAAGGCGGAGTGACCGACCTGCTGGAGGAGTCATGAAGCTTGCCCGTCGAAATGTCATGCGCTTGGCGCTGGCCTCCGTGGCGTGCCCCGCGCTTGCGCGAAACGCACGCGCTCAAAACTATCCGGCGCGGCCGATTCGCCTGATCGTGCAGGTTCCCGCAGGCGGTTCGCCCGATATTGTCGGGCGGGTCATCGGGCAATGGCTGTCAGAGCGCTTCGGCCAGCCGGTGGTCGTCGACAATCGCCCAGGCGCAAGCGGCAACATCGCCACCGAGTTCGTCACCAAGGCCGCACCGGATGGCTACACCGCTCTGCTCGCCATGTCGGCGAACGCGATCAACGCGTCGTTGTACCAGCACCTCAATTACAATTTCATTCAGGATGCAACGCCGGTAGCGAGCATCGCCAGGATACCGCTTGTCATGGACGTGAATCCGTCGGTGCCGGCCAAAACCGTTCCCGAGTTCATCGCCTATGCCAAGGCGAATCCGGGCAAGATCAATCTGGCATCAGCCGGGGTCGGCACGCCGCTCTATGTCGCGGGCGCCCTTTTCAAGATGACTGCCGGCCTCGACATGCTCGACGTGACCTATCAGGGCGAGTCGGCAGCGATGCCGGATCTGCTCGCCGGCCAGGTGCAGGCGCTGTTCGGCGTCATGCCGGCATCACTGGGCTACATCAAGTCCGGAAAATTACGCGCATTAGCGGTGACCACGACGGCGCGACAGGACGTTTTGCCGGACGTTCCGGCCATGGCAGAATTTCTGCCTGGCTACGAAGCCAGCGGCTGGTATGGCGTGGCGGTGCCGAAGGGCACGCCGGCGGACATTGTCGAAACTCTCAACAAGCAGATCAATGCGGGGCTTGCGGACCCCGATGTAAAAAAACGGCTCGTCGATCTTGGATGCAACATCTTTGCCGGCTCACCCGGTGATTTTGCAAAATTCATCGCAAACGAGACCGAGAAGTGGGCGAAGGTAGTAAGGTTTGCCAACATCAAGGCGGAGTGAACAACAGCCGCCGTGGGGAGGGGGAGAGCATCACATGGAATTTCCTCGCAGGCGATTCCTGCACTTGGCCGGCGGCGCCGCGGCTTTTTCGGCACTGCCGCGTCCGGCTTCTGCGCTCGATTATCCGTCGCGTGCGGTCCACGTCGTCTGCGGCTATGGCGCCGGCAGTGCGCCCGACGTGGTGGCGCGTCTGGTCAGCCAATGGCTGACGGATCGCACCGGTCAGGCTTTCGTGGTCGATGACAAGCCCGGCGCCGGCACCAATCTGTCGACCGAAGCGGTCGCGCATGCTACGCCGGACGGCTACACGCTCTTGGTGGTTGCCACGCCGAACATGATCACCGACGTGCTGCACCACAATCTCAATTTCAACTTCGCGCGCGACATCGTGCCGGTCGCCGCGGTCGGATCGACACCGTTCGTCGTCGTCGCCAATCCGGATTTTCCGCCCAAGACCATCCCGGAGCTGATCGCCTATGCCAAGGCCAATCCGGGCAAGGTCAACTTCGCCTCCAACGGCACCGGCAACCTGACACATATCGCCGGCGAATTCTTCAAGATGATGGCGGGGGTCGACCTGTTCCACGTGCCGTATCACGGCGAGGTCGAGGCGCAGACCGATCTGCTCGCCGGCCGCGCGCAGATCATGTTCGACCCGATCATCTCGGCCATCGGCCACGTGCGGGCCGGCAAGCTGCGGGCGCTCGCGGTGACGACGGCGAACAAGATCGACACGTTGCCCGACACGCCGACGGTGAATCAATTCGTGCCGGGCTATGAGGTGCTCGGCTGGCTCGGCATCGGTGCGCCGACCGGCACGCCGTCCGAGATCGTCGCCAAGCTCAATGGCGAGATCGGCGCCGGCGTTACCGGCGGCGCGGTCAAGGCTCACCTGATCGATCTCGGCAACATCCCGACCCGGATGACGGCGGCCGAATACGGCGCGCTGTTCGCCGACGAGCGCGAGAAATGGGCCAAGGTGATTAAATTCGCCGGCATCAAACTGGACTGAGTTGACATGCAGCTCTCCCGCCGCCGCTTCCTGCATCGCGCCGCCGCTACGGCGCTGCTTCCCGTCATGCCGCGCGGCGCTGGCGCGCAAGCCTATCCGGCGCGGCCGGTGCGCGTGCTGGTCGGCTTCTCCGCCGGGAGCGCCTCCGACATCATCGCGCGCGTGATGGCGCCATGGCTGTCGCAGCAGTTCGGCCAGCAATTCGTGGTCGAGAACCGGCCGGGCGCCGCCACCAATCTGGCGGCAGAGGACGTCGTGCGCGCGCAACCGGACGGCTATACGCTGCTGCTGATGACTTCGACCAACACGGTCAATCAGACGCTGTACCAGAATCTGAACTTCAATTTCAGCACCGACATCGTTCCGGTCGCCGGCATCGATCTGGTGCCTTATGTGATGGAGGTCACGCCGTCGCTGCCGGCCAAGACGGTTCCGGAGTTCATTGCCTATGCCAAGGCCAATCCCGGCAAGATCAACATGGCGTCGAACGGAATCGGATCGGGTCCGCACGTCGCCGCCGAGCTGTTCGCGATGATGACCGGCGTACAGCTCGTTCACGTGCCCTATAGCGGCAATCCCTACGCCGACCTGATCGGCGGCCAGGTGCAGGTGATGTTCTCGCCGATCCCGGCCTCGATCAGCTACGTCAAATCCGGCCAGTTGCGGGCGCTGGCGACCTGCACGCCCAAGCGGCTCGCCATATTGCCGGATCTGCCGGCGATCGCGGAATTTGTTCCCGGCTACGATGCCAGCGGTTGGCACGGCATTGGCGCGCCGAAGGGCACACCGACCGACATCCTCTCAAGGATCAACGCCGCAGTGACGGCGGGCCTCGGCGATGCGGCAGTGAAGGGACGTATCGAGAGCCTGGGCGGCGAGCCGACGGCGTCGTCGCCAGCGGAGTTCAGCAAATTCGTCGCCGACGATGTCGCCAAGTGGGCGAAGGTGATCAAGTTCGCGAATATCAAGCCGGGCTGACGTGGCACGCGGGCGCATCGAGCGGAGTGTCGAAATGGAACGCAGAACCTTGTTGCAACTTGCGGCCGGCGCGGCGGTGCTGCCCGTGCTGTCGCGCCGCGCCGCGGCGCTCGACTTTCCGGTACGGCCGGTGCACTTCGTCGTCGGCTTCGCGGCCGGTAGCGGGCTCGATATCAGTGCGCGGCTGATCGGGCAGGCCATGTCGGAACGGCTCGGGCAGAGTGTCGTCATCGACAATCGCCCCGGCGCCGGCACCAATATCGCCACCGAATCGGTCGTGAACGCGGCGCCGGACGGCTACACTATCCTGATGGTGAGCACGGCGTCATTCACCAACGGCGCGCTTTATCAGCATCTCAATTTCGATTTCGTCCGCGACATCGCGCCGGTCGCCAGCGTGAGCCGCGGCGCGTTCGTCATGCTGGTCAATCCGGAATTTCCGGCGAAAACGATCCCCGAATTCATCGCCTATGCCAAGGCAAACCCCGGCAAGATCGCCGTGGCCTCGGCCGGCAGCGGCACTGTCGCCCACGTCTCAGGCGAGATGTTCAAGATCATGACCGGCATCGAAACGGTCCACGTCGCCTATCGCGGCGAGCCGCAGGCGCTGACCGACCTCATCGGCGGCCAAGTGCAGGCCGGATTCAATACGCTGGCCGGCGCCACCGAATTCATCAAGACCGGCAAAGTGCGCGCGCTCGGCGTCACCACGGCAAAGCGTTCGGAGATCTTTCCGGATATCCCGGCAATCGGCGAATTCGTGCCCGGTTACGAAGCAAACCTGTGGAACGGCATCGGAGCGCCGCGGGCGACACCGCCGGAAATCATCGACAGGCTCAATGCCGCCGTCAATGCGGGCCTGAACGATCCGAAGGTGATAGCGCAGTTCGCCGCGCTCGGCAGCGCCGTTGCGCCGATGTCACCCGCGGACTACGGCAAGGTCATCGTCACTGAAACGGACCGCTGGACCAAGGTGATACGCGCCGCCCACATCACGGCGGAGTAAACCGGGCGCGGCGTGGTATGGTCGCGACCCAACCGGCAGGGAATCGCCAAAAATCGCCAAAAATCGCCATGTCCGATCAAGACCAATCCAGTCAGACGGCCGCCAATCAGACCGCCGCGCCGGCCGCTGGCGAGATGCCGCCGGCGGCCGAGCCTGCGATCCGCACCATTGCCATGCCGGCCGACACCAATCCGCACGGCGATATTTTCGGCGGCTGGCTGATCTGCCAGATGGACCTCGCCGGCGCGACAGTCGCTACCCGCCGCGCCGGCGGCCGCACGGTAACTGTCGCCATCACCGCGATGGTGTTTCATCGCCCGGTCTGCGTCGGCGACGAGGTCAGTTGCTATTGTGCCGTCGAGAAAATCGGCAATACCTCGATCACCATCAAGATCGAAAGCTGGGCGCGGCGCGGCACCGGCAACACTCCGATCAAGGTCACCGAAGGTCTTTTCACTTACGTTCGCGTCGATACTGATGGGCGCCCGCAGCCGATCCCGGCGCAGCCGGCGCCATCAAATTAACGGCACGATCTTCTCACCGAGCATATCCGACTGCGTGACGCCGGGCGGAATCCATTCGATCGTATGGTAGTCGAAGCCGGCAACGATCGTCGGCTTGACGATCTGGAAAAACGGCGAGGTATCGAAGTCGCGCGGTGTATAAAGCCCGTACGTGCGGATATGGTCGATTTCGCTCTGCACGTAGGGCGCGACGCCGTAGGTCTTGCCGTTGATTGAAACGCGCTCCGGTAAAATCGGATAGTGAATCGAGGCAAAGGCTTCGGCGATCAGCGTCGAGCAGATCGCCCGGGTCGGATCGCCGGCGCCGATCGACAACATGCGCCGGCGAAACCACACCGGCACAGGCGGATATGGAAACAGATAGCGCAGCAGGTCGAGGATGCGCTTGGAATCGTACTGCTTGCCGATCCGCGCCAGCGCATAATCGACCACCTGATTGCGTGCTGCGTCATCGAGGCCGACCGGACGGCAGATCCGCGTGTGCGAGCGGACATATTTCGACAGCGGTACGGTAACGACGCCGGTATCGGCCTCGGCCTCGAGCAGGACGTTCGGCTCGCCCATTGGCGATACATCGTTCGGCCGTTCGCCGACATAGAGCGCGGCGTGCGACCAGGTGCTCTGCGTCAGGAATTTGATGATCGCGGAGACCCGGCTGTTGCCCTCGATCAGGAGAATGTCGCCCGGCTGCAGGGCAGCGCGTACTACGGCAGGGTCCGGCGCGAAAAAAGGCGCATAGCGCGCCGTCGGCTGGGACAGATAGTGTATGATTTTGCCGGCGATATAGGCTTCGAGCTTGTCAAACATGAGCCGAAATCTTGCCTATGCTTTTGCAGTCCCCCCGCTGGCGGAACGCCCCATCGGATCACTATCTGATGGGAGCCGGCCAGCGCTGTAAATTGTAGCATTTAAGCGTCCAGAACCTAGTACTCTTGCAGCGAATCACCACAACCGCGGCGGCCCGACCGGCGCCGTCGAAAAGCCCGGGGAAGGCCGATGTCGTCATCGTTCCGGCGGGACTGGCTCTCTAAACCGATCTTTCGCCTGGCGCAGCAGGCGCTGCCGCGTCTGTCCGATACCGAACGCGAAGCCATCGAAGCCGGCGACGTATGGTGGGACGCCGACTTATTCACCGGCAATCCCGACTGGAAAAAGCTCCTGGCTTTTGCGCCGGCACGGTTGTCGGACGAAGAGAAACAGTTTCTTGCGGGGCCGGTCGAGGAGCTCTGCCGCATGGCCAACGAGTGGCAGATCAATTGGGAGCTGCACGATCTGCCGCCGGAAGTCTGGGAATTTCTGAAAGCGAAGAAATTCTTCGCCATGATCATTCCCAAGCAATACGGCGGCCTCGGCTTCTCCGCTTACGCCCATTCGGAAGTCATCCGCAAATTGTCGACGCGTTCGATCGCGGTCGCCTGTACGGCGATGGTGCCGAATTCACTCGGCCCCGGCGAATTGCTCATGCAATTCGGCACGGAGGAACAGCGAAACTATTGGCTGCCGCGGCTCGCCAGCGGCGAGGAGATTCCCTGCTTCGGGCTGACCAGCCCGGAAGCCGGCTCCGACGCCGCTTCGATGATCGACAATGGCGTGGTCTGCCGCGGCACGTTTCAGGGCAAGGAAACGATCGGCATCCGGCTCAACTGGCACAAGCGCTACATTACTCTCGGGCCCATCGCGACCGTGCTGGGACTCGCATTCAAGTTGCGCGATCCCGACCATCTGATCGGCGACCGCGAGGATATCGGCATCACGCTCGCATTGGTGCCGACGAACCTGCCCGGCATCAGCATCGGGCGGCGGCATCTGCCGGCCATGCACGTTTTCCAGAACGGTCCGAATTGGGGCCATGACGTATTCATTCCGATGGACCATGTCATCGGCGGCGTCGCTCAGGTCGGCAAAGGCTGGAAGATGCTGATGAGCGCGCTCGCTGCCGGGCGCGGCATTTCGCTGCCGTCGCTGTCGGCTGCCGGCGCGGCGTTCTGCGCCAACATGACCGGCGCCTATGCGCGCATCCGCGAACAATTCCATGTCCCGATCGCAAAATTCGAGGCGATCCAGGAAAGGCTCGGCCGCATTGCCGCGACCGCCTACCTGCTCGACGCCGCGCGCCGCATGACCTGCGCCGCGCTCGACGACGGCCATCATCCTGCCGTCGTCACCGCTATCATGAAGTCGCAGGCCACCGACCGCATGCGCGTTGCCGTCAATGACGCCATGGATGTGCATGGCGGCAAGGCCATCATCGAGGGCCCGCTGAACTATCTCGGCAGTCTCTATCGCGGCGTGCCGATCGCGATCACCGTGGAAGGCGCCAACATCGTCACCCGCAGCCTGATCCAGTTCGGCCAGGGCGCGATCCGCTGCCATCCCTATCTGCTCAAGGAGATGCAGGCGCTAGAAGACAGCGACCGCGAGCGCGGGATCGATACTTTCGACAAGGTGCTCTGGGCTCATGTCGGTCACAGTCTGGCCAATACGTTCCGCGCCTGGGGCCGCGCCTGGACCGGCGGTCTGTTTGCACCGGCGGCGGACGCCGGCGCCGCGACAAAATTCTATCGCCAGCTCAGCCGCCATGCCGCGGCCTTTGCGCTTGCCGTCGATCTGTCGCTGCTCACGCTCGGCGGTGCGCTCAAGCGCAAGGAAATGATCTCGGCGCGGTTCGGCGACATACTCTCGGAACTTTACCTGTCGAGCGCGGCGCTCAAGCGCTGGAACGACGAAGGCCGCCAGCCGGACGATTTCCCGCTGCTGGCCTGGTGCATGGAAACAAGTTTTGCCACCATCGAGACGCGCTTCGACGAGATCCTCGCCAATTTCCCGGTCCGGCCGGTGGCGTGGCTCCTGCGCTTCATCATCCAGCCGCTCGGGCCGCGCCGTCGCGGCGCCTCCGACAAGGTCAACGACCATTGCGCCGAAATCATCGCCAATGCCGGCGCGGCGCGCGACCGGCTCACGGTCGATCTCTATCATCCGGCGGCGAACGAGACGGAGAACGGCGTCGCGCTGGTCGAACGCGCTTTCGCCATGACCGTCGACGTACAGCCGCTTCGCGACCGCATGCACACCGCACGCGTGCGCGACATCAATACGGCGGTGGCGCAACGCACCATCACCGCCGACGAGGCCGGCAGATTGAAAGCCGCAGCCGACGCCGTCGCCGCGGCCATCGCCGTCAACGATTTTGCGCCGGAGGAGTTGACGTCGCGGGGCGCCCACAAAGGCGACCTGTCATCGCAAGCGACGTACCAATCGGCCTCTGACCAGCCGTCGATCCCGTTGCCGCCGCCACAGGAAGTCCCGTCGCTATCCCCGCCGCCGGGCCCGGCGTCGGAAGCTGCGGAATAGAGCATCTGGGTTTACAACTGGCGAAGAAGCGGTGAGGTCGCTGCTTCGCCGACTGCTGGCGGTAATTCGTCCGACGCGGAAGCTTTTATAATAAACTGGGCGAATCTCCCGGACACCGCTACGAAGAGATCGAGAATGCGCCCGACAAGAAAGCGCGCAGGCCGTTCAGCCGCAAAGTGCGTCAGTACTGCAGCGCACAGCACAATGAGCAAGAACGCGCCCGTCAATAGAATTGCGGCAAGCGACGGTGAAGGGATAAGAGGCAGCACGCTGTTCACAGTGCGAGAGCCGATGCCGTTCCAAAGCGACAACGGCCAGAACAGCGCCGAGACGATCAGACTGTGGATCAAATAGGCCGGATAGGTCAGGTCGCCGAGAAAGTTGAAGATACGGTTGTCTTTGGTGGCCGCGAATATGCCGGGCAGTGCGGCGGCGAAACTGACGAGTGCGGCGTGTGTCTTCCAATCGCTGACGCTTCCCGCCCGGCTCGAGCAAAGGATGACTATCGTTAACGTAAGCAGCATCAGGGACGCGCCGAGCTTGATCGAATATCGCCGGTGCAGAACGGCGCCAAAATGTCCAAGCATGAAGAACACAAGCGTACTCGGGAAGAAGAAATAGGTCATGGTGATATTTAGTGGCGTATGCATCGGGAACGCCCAGATGGTGAATAATCGCGTCGCTGCGGCGGCGAGCAGAAATAGCAGCGCGACACGATTGGAGCGCAGGACCCAGGGCGCCAGAAGATAAAACGTCAGTTCGGCGCCGAGCGTCCAGCCGATTTCGGCGCTGGCCGGAAATGCCAGCCAGTAGGTTTGCGGGAATGTCCAGAATGCGACAATCCAGTCCGAGCCCAGGAGCACGCTGGCGGGCAGAAGTGTAGCCGGAACATGCTGGGCGGGAGGAGTGTCGAGCAGGAGGCAGGCGATCAAAAGAACCCACCACAGCGGATAGATGCGCAAGAATCGAGCGCGATAAAATGCGAGTGTGCCCGTCAGGTTCCGCGGATATTTCTCATGCAGCACGTAGCTGATAAGAAAGCCGCTCACCACATAAAAGAAAAGTACTGCCCGGCCGCCGATGACGTTGAAGGCCCAAATATAGTTGGCCTGCATGCCGAAATGTCTCAGGACCTCATGATCGAAATGTGCCAGCAACACGCCCCATGCCAGAAACAGCCTGATCGCTCCCATGAATCGGCCTCTGACATGCGTCTTGAATGCGAGGGCAAGGTATCGGGGCGGCCCCGGATTGACAAGTTGGGAGCATATGCTGAACAACGCGCCTCTCGCCTGCGTTGAGTTGACGTGCCGAGGGCAGCCAACAAGGGAGGCGTGTCATCGTAAGCGACATCCCGAGCGATCTGCCGATTGAAGGCGGTGCTCTTGCCGTCGGACCGACTTCCGGCGCGGCGCCGGTCCCATTCCGTAACGGTGGCGTGGAGCGGCGCCCGGTTTACATCATTGACGGCAGCCGCACGCCGTTCATCAAGGCGCGTGGCAAGCCGGGTCCGTTCACGCCGGTCGATCTCGCCGTGCAATGCGGCCGGCCGCTCTTGTTGCGCCAGCCGTTCGCGCCGGATGCTTTCGACCAGGTGATCCTCGGCTGTGTCAACGTCATTGCCGACGAGATGAACCCGGCGCGAGTGGCCGCGCTGCGCTTGGGCATGGGCGAGCAAATGACAGCGTTTACGGTGCAGATCAATTGCGGCTCCGGTATGCAGTCGCTCGACACCGCCTACCGCTATATCCAGGACGGCACGTCCGATCTGGTTTTGGCCGGAGGCGCCGAGTCGCTCAGCCATGCGCCGCTTGTGTTCAGCAATCGCGCCGTGGCTTGGTACGGGCGGCTGTTCGCTGCCCGCGGCATCGGCGCCAAGTTGCAGGCGTTGCTCGGCTTCCGACCATCTTTCTTCAGCCCGATCGTCGGTCTCGAACGCGGGCTGACCGATCCGATCACCGATCTCAACATGGGCCAGACCGCCGAACTGGTCGGCCATCTGTTTCACATCACGCGCCGCCAGGCCGATGAATATGCGGCCGAAAGCCAGCAGCGCCTCGCCACGGCGCAGAAGAACGGCTACTTCGCCGACGAAATTGAACCTTCCTTCGCCCGCGACGGCACCGTGTTCGATCACGACGACGGCGTGCGGCCAGACAGTACCGCCGACACACTCGCCAAGCTCAAGCCGGCGTTCGAGCGGCCGTGGGGCAAGGTGACGCCGGGCAACTCGTCGCAGATCACCGACGGCGCATCATGGGTCATTCTCGCCTCGGAAGATGCCGTGAAGGCGCACAACCTCACGCCGAAAGCGGTGATCGTCGACTCCGAATGGTCGGCGCTCGATCCGTCGGTCATGGGGCTTGGCCCGGTTTATTGCTCGACCGCGATCCTCAAGCGCCATGACCTCAATCTCGGCGACATCGAATTGTGGGAGCTCAACGAAGCGTTCGCCGCGCAGGTGCTTGGCTGTCTTGCCGCCTGGGACGATGCCGAATTCTGCCGTGATGCGCTCGGTCTCGCCGGCGCGGCTGGAACGATCCCGCGCGACCGGCTGAATGTCGACGGCGGCGCCATCGGTGTCGGCCATCCGGTCGGCGCCAGCGGCAATCGCATCGTGCTGCATCTGGTCAACGCCATGAAACGGCTCGGCTACAAGCGCGGCATCGCCACCGAATGTATCGGCGGCGGTCAGGGTGGCGCCATGCTGATCGAAACCGTTTGAGGCGCGGCATGACCAAAAAATTTGCTGCGAAACTGGTGCTTGCCATTCTCGGGCCGCGCGACAGAGAACTGGGCCCGTTCGCCGACGGCGAAGCGCCGCAGGAGGCAAGTCCGTGGGCGAACTGGCGGCTGCGCACTGATCCCGATGGCGTCGCCTGGCTGCTGTTCGACAAGAAAGGCGCAAGCGCCAATACGCTCTCGGCCGATGTGCTGCTCGAACTCGATACGATATTGGAAAAGCTCGAGCGCGATCGGCCGCGCGGACTGGTGATCCGCTCGGCCAAGCGCTCAGGCTTCATCGCCGGCGCCGATATCGCGCAGTTTCGCGGCGTGACCGACACGGCGCAGATCGAGGCGGTGCTGACGCGCGGCCACGCGGTGCTCGATCGCCTCGACCGGCTGCCGCTGCCGACCGTCGCGGTGATTCACGGCTATTGTCTCGGCGGCGGGCTCGAAGTCGCGCTGGCCTGCGACTACCGCATCGCCGTCGACGACGCGAGTTTCGGCTTTCCGGAAGTGCTGCTCGGTTTGCACCCCGGCCTCGGCGGCACGGTGCGGCTGCCGCACCTGATCAATCCGGTGCAGGCCATGACCATGATGCTGACCGGCAAGACCGAGCGCGCGCGCCGCGCCCGGTCGCTGCATCTGGTCGATGCGGTGACGCAGGAACGCCATGTGCGCGCCGCGGTGATGTCGGCGGTCACCGGCGAGATGGTTCCGGCGAAGCAAGGTCTGCTCGACCGGCTGATGACCATGGAGCCGGCGCGCGGGCTGTTGGCCGGGCGCATGCGCAGTGAAGCCGCGAAGAAAGCACCGCAAGCCCATTATCCGGCGCCTTATGCTCTGATCGATCTGTGGGCCGCGCACGGCGGCGACTCAGGCGCCATGCAGCAGGCGGAAGTGTCCTCCTTCGCAAAACTCCTCGTCACGGACACGGCGCAAAATCTCGTCCGTGTTTTCTATCTCCGCGAGAATTTGAAGGGCCTTGCCGACGGCAAATGGAACGGCCGTCGCGTCCATGTTATCGGCGCCGGCGCCATGGGCGGCGATATCGCCGCCTGGTGCGCGTGGCACGGCTTTACCGTCAGCCTCGGCGACACCAAGCCCGAGCCGATCGCCGGCGCGATCAAGCGCGCTGCCGATCTCTATGCCATCATCGGCCGCGACAACCGCCGCAAGGTTCGCGATTCGCTCGACCGCCTGATTCCCGATCTCAAGGGTCGGGGCGTCGCCACCGCCGACCTCATTATCGAGGCGGTGCCGGAGGTGCTCGATCTCAAGCGCAAGATCTTTGCCGGCATCGAGCCCCACATGAAGTCCGACGCCATCCTCGCCACCAACACGTCGAGCATTCCGCTCGAACAGCTGCGCGAGGGACTGCCGCGGCCTGACCGCCTGGTCGGCATCCATTTCTTCAATCCGGTATCGCGCATGCAGCTTGTCGAGGTGGTCAGCCACGATCAGGTCGACAGCCAGGTGCTGGCCGACGCCCGCGCATTCCTCGGCCGCATCGACCGCCTGCCAGCGCCGGTAAAGAGCGCGCCCGGCTTTCTGGTCAATCGCGCGCTGACGCCATACTTGCTCGAAGCGCTGATGCTGCTCGACTCGGGCGTGAAGAAGGAGACGATCGACCGGGCCGCGGAAGATTTCGGCATGCCGATGGGGCCGATCGAGCTTGCCGACGAAGTCGGCCTCGACATCTGCCTGCACGTCGCCGAGATGCTGCGCGCCAATCTGCATCACGACATGCCCGATCCGCCGCAATGGCTCAAGGACATGGTCGCCAAGGGCGATCTCGGCAAGAAGACCGGCAAGGGGCTCTACACGTGGCGCGACGGCAGGGCGGTGAAAGCGAAGGAAGAGGCCGGTACGCCGGTGCCGGATATGACCGATCGTCTGATTCTGCCGATGCTCGACGTCTGCGTCACCTGTCTGCGCGAAGGCATCGTCGCCAACGAGGAGATCGTTGACGGCGCGCTGATCTTCGCCACCGGCTTTGCGCCGTTCCGCGGCGGCCCGATGCATTATGCGCGGTCCCGCGGAATCGCCGCCGTGCGTGACACGCTCAAGCGTCTCGCGGCGGCCTACGGACCGCGTTTCCAGCCCGATCCGGGCTGGGACACGCTGCAATGATCCATTCGGGTACGGGGCCGCAACGGTTCGACGATCCGGCGCGTCTTGCCGACGCCATCGTCGAGCGGGTCGGCAAGACCATCGTGCTTGCCCTGCCGCTCGGGCTCGGCAAGGCCAATCATATCGCCAATGCGCTCTACGCCAAGGCAGCCGCCGATCCCTCGATCCGGCTCACCATCTTTACCGCACTGACGCTCGAGCCGCCGCGCGCCAAAAGCGAGATCGAGCACCGTTTCCTCGATCCGATTTCGCGGCGCGTGTTCGCCGGCTACCCGCCGCTTGCTTACGCCGCCGCGATCCGCAAGAACGAAGTGCCGCCGAACGTTCAGATCAACGAGTTCTTCTTCGAAGCCGGCCAGTGGCTCGGTTCGCCTTATGCGCAGCAGCACTACATCTCGGCAAACTACACTCACGCGCTGGGCTACGTACTCGACCGCGGCGTCAATGTCGTCGCTCAGCTCATGGCGCACCGCGCCGACGCGGCGGGGCGGCCCTACAGCCTGAGCTGCAATCCCGACTTGACGCTCGAACTGCTGGAGTTGCGGCGGCAGCGCCGGGTTGATTTTCTGTTCGCCGGCCAGCTGAACTCGGAATTGCCCTTCATGCCGGGCGACGCGGCGATTGCCGGCACCGAGCTCGACCTCCTGCTCGACAGCCCAGCGACCGATTTTCCGCTGTTTGCGCCGCCGCGCGAGCCGGTCGCGCTCGGCGACTATGCAGCGGGCCTGCACGCGGCGAGCCTTATTCCGGACGGCGGCACGCTGCAAATCGGCATCGGCTCGCTCGGCGAAGCGGTGGCCCACGCCCTCGTGCTGCGCCAGAGCAGCAACGACGAATTCCGTGCGCTGCTGTCGTGCCTTGGCTACGATCCGGCGCGCGACGCCACGGTTCACGCTGGACGCTTCGATATCGGGGTGTACGGTTGCTCGGAATTGTTCGTCGAGGGCATGCTCGACCTGTTCCGCGCCGGCATCCTCAAGCGCGAGGTCGACGGCATCGTGCTGCACGCCGGGTTCTTCATCGGCTCGCGCGATTTCTATCGCAGCCTGCGCGAAATGCCGCCGGAGACAGCCGGCAAATTCGGCATGACCGCTATCTCGTTCGTCAACGAGCTTTATCGCGACGAGGACAAGAAGCGCCGGGCGCGGGTCAACGCGCGCTTCCTCAACGACGCCATGATGGCGACCGCGCTCGGCGACGTCATCTCCGACGGCCTCGAAGACGGCCGCATCGTCAGCGGCGTCGGCGGCCAATACAACTTCATTGCCCAAGGTTTTGCGCTCGAAGGCGCGCGCTCGGCGATCGTGCTGCGCGCGGCGCGTACGGCGGCGGGCCGGGATGATTCCAACATCCGCTGGCGTTACGGCCACACCACTATCCCGCGCCATCTGCGCGACATGATCATTACCGAATACGGCATCGCCGATATCCGCGGCAAGAGCGACAGTGAAGTCATTGCCGCGATGCTGGCGGTTACCGACTCGCGTTTTCAGGACGAATTGCTGCGGCAGGCCAAAGACGCGGGCAAAATCGCGCGCACGTTCGAACTGCCGAAATCGGCCCGCGACAACACCCCGGAGGCGATTGCGCGCGTGCTCAAGCCCGCCGCCGATGCTGGGCTGCTGCCGATGTTTCCATTCGGCACCGATTTCACCGAAATCGAGCAGCGGCTCATTCCGGCATTGCAGATTTTGAAAGCCGCCTCGCCGAGGCAGCTTGCCGGTTTGCTGCTGCGCGGCTTGCCTGCGCGATCGCAAGACATGGCGTGTCTCGATCGGCTCGGCTTGGCCAAGCCGAAAGGCATGAAGGACTGGCTCTATGCCGCGCTGGTACGCGGCGCGCTGCGAAATTCTCCGTCGCATTGACGGACGCTCACGCCGTCAAAGATCAAGTGCCGTTCCCCGGTGCGACGTAGCTCACGGCCGCACGTAACTGTAGCCCTGCTCCTCGAGCTCCATGATCCGCACCACGCCGGCCGGCACCAGATGCGCCTGCGGGATGATGGTGATGGGATGGCCCTCGCGCTTTTCCATGCCCTGCTTGGTGTTGTTGCAGGCCGCGAACGTGATGTTTGACGGGAAGCTGACCTCGGCCAGCTCCTTGATGCGGTCTTTGACCGGCGAAGTGTCGTCGCGCAGCATGTGCAGGCCGGGCCCGTAAGCGACCACCTCGACGTCGGCGTCCTCGTTTTTGCCGCGGTAATATTCGATGACGTTCTTGGCGTTGTTGAGCGCCAGATTCATCACCTCGAGGTCGTTCTGATCGACCTGGATGACGACGCGATGCGGCTTCGTACTCTCGGCATACGCTCCATTGCATGCAAGAAGCGTGACGGCGAAAGCAACGCAAGCAGAACGAACGATCGAAATCATATTTATCCTCCTCCGATGATGCCGGGATTGTTGTCGATGCCTTTGAGCGTCACGGTGTTGAGGCGGGCGATCTTCACTTTTTTCTGGTGGCGCAAATAGTCCGCCACGACGTCGCTGACGGGTTTTCCGGTTTGCTGATTGACCGAGGCCCAGCCGGCGACGCGATAGCTTTTGGCATCCTCGATCGCGGTGCCGTCATCGAGCGTCATACCGGAAATGCGCCTTCCCGCGGCCTCTTCGGGCGCGCAGGTGTAATCCATGCCGCCGACACGCACCATATCGCCGCCCTGCTGATAATATGGATCGGGGTTGAACAGATTGTCGGCGACATCTTCCAGGATCGCCTTGATCTGTCCGCCGGTCATGTCCTGAACATAGGTCTCGGGATAGCTGATTGCCGTCTCTGCAAGCACGTCGGACATGGTGATCGGTTGACCCGCCAGCACCGTGGTGCCCCAGCGGAAGCCAGGCGACAGCGCGATCTGGCAATCGAGCGCCTGGCGCAGGGCGTCGCAGATCACCTGGTCCATCGGGCCGCTGAAATTGCCGCGCCGGTACAATAATTGATCGGCGGTCGCGAGCGTCTCGGCGGCTTGCCGCGCGTAAGGCGCAGCCCGCTTCCCGATCAGCGTCTGCATGGTGGCGTCCGGCTTGATTAAATCGGCATAGACCGGGAGCAGGTTGAAGCGGAAATCCTTCAGTGCGCCCTTGCCGACGTCGAGATCGAGCACGGCGAGAAATTTTCCATTCGAGCCCGCATTGGTCACTACGGTTTTGCCGCCTGCGTTCGCGACGATGACCGGCCGCGGCACGGCGTCGTGGGTATGGCCGCCTAATATAATGTCGAGCCCGGTGACGCGGCTGGCGAGCTTGAGGTCGACGTCCATGCCGTTGTGGGACAGCAGGATCACCGCGTCGGCCCGCTCCTTGCCGCGCAGGCCATCGATCAGACTTTGCAGCTCCTGCTCGCGGATGCCGAACGTCCAGTCCGGCGTAAATCGTTTCGGGTGCGCAATCGGCACGTAGGGAAAGGCCTGTCCGATGACGGCAACGCGCACGCCGCCGATGTCCTTCACGCTGGCCGGCTTGAAGACGCGGCCCGATGTGGAATCGAATGCTTCCGCATTGTTGAACGCGGCATCGTCGGTCAGGAAAACATTCTGTGCCAGAAACTCGCCTTTGAATTCGGCGAGGCGCTGCCGCAGCACCGTTTCGCCGTAAGTAAATTCCCAATGCCCCGTCATGGCGTCGACGCCGAGCAGATTTGCCGCCTCGACCATGTCAGCGCCCTGCGATGCGTTGGCTTGACCGGCGCCCTGCCACAGATCGCCACCATCCAGGAGCAGCGAATTGCCCGGCCCGACAGCTTCGCGCAGCCGGTCGATCAGGGTTTTCAGGTACGCAAAACCGCCCATCCGGCCGAAGCGGCGCGCGGCATTCTCGTAATCGAGAAACGTGAGAGCGTGCGCCACGCGGCCACCGGGCGGGATATTGAAGTATTCGAGCAACGCGCCGCCGACGAGATGCGGCGGATGCCCGCGCATCGTGCCGACGCCGAGATTGACGCTGGGCTCCCGGAAATAGACCGGCGCAAGCTGGGCGTGCGTGTCGGTCAGGTGCAGGATGCGGACATTGCCGAAACGGCCGATGTCGTAGAGATCGTCAATGGCCGCCGGCGCGGCGCGCGGAGCCGCGCCGGATACTGCGGCGACGGCGAGGCAAAGCAAGAAATCCCGGCGATCCAACCGTGTGCACTCCTATGTGCCGTTTCCCCGGCCACTTCGTTAAAGTGCGCGGCCGGTCCGGGATCGTATCAAACCTGGCAATTAGGGCGATCCCCGACCAGGCCATGGCGCAGGACCGGTACAGCCACGCGAAAATTCGTCGAAGGCCATATCGCTCGCCCCCACGGCTCGTGTCGCTGCTAACATGTTGTCTGCTGATTCGGGTGGCGGTACGCCGATCCCGCCATTTTCAGCAGCGGGCAACGCAAAGTCCACAGTTTTGGCCAGCCAGACGCTTGCCGGAGCAGCGCCATGAAGCTCTCGACCCGCTTGACCATCGCGATGGTCGCGCTGGTGCTGTTCACGGCGACTGCCATCGGCGTCCTCACCTACCGCAACGTTGTGGCGATCGCGCTGCCGCGGGGACTGGACCGGATCGACACGCATGCTCGTGTCATCGCCACGATCCTTGAGGCCTCGCTTCGCGGCGCACGAGCTGACGCGATCGGTTTCCACGCCGCCAGCGCTATTGAAACGATGGCGGCAAATTCTAATGGCGGCGATCCGGCGGCACGCGCAATCGAAGCGGAATCGCGACGGCGACTCGCGCTCCGTTTCGTGGCGGAACTCACGGCAAAACCCAACTACGCACAGTTTCGCGTCATCGGCGTTGCCGATGGCGGACGCGAACTCGTGCGGGTGGATCGATCGGGGCCGGGCGGCGCCATCCGAGTGGTGCCAGATGACGAGTTGCAGCCTAAAGGTGAGCCCGACTATTTCAAGACGACGATCGCGCTGCCGCCCGATGGCATCTACGTCTCGCCGATTAATCTCAACCAGGAAAACGGCGCCTTCGAGATTCCTTACGCCCCGACGCTGCGGACGGCCGCTCCCATCTACGCACCCGGCGGCAAGCCGTTCGGGATCGTGATCATCAATGTCGATCTGCGTCCGGTCTTCGGGCGCATTCAGGCGGACTTGCTCGAAAGCGCGGCGCTTTACGTCGTGAATGAAGCTGGAGATTACCTTTTGAATCCCGATCCGAGTCGCGAATTCGGTTTCGAATTCGGTCGGCCGGCCCGGGTGCAAGACGACTTTCCGGCATTTGCCGGATTGCTGGCGGGAAAAGACACGCCGCCGCAGGTGATGTCGGATCGCACGGGTGCGCGGTTCGGCGTGGGATGGGACTCGGTGCGACTTGCGGGTGGGCCCAAGGTCAGCGTGATCGAAACCGTGCCCTATGCCCAGGTTATCGCCGCCGCGACCTCAATTCGCGATTCCAGTCTCATCGGAGGCCTTCTGGCCGTTCTTTGCGCGCTCGGTTTGGCCGTGGGTCTTGCCCGCTCGCTGACCAGACCGCTGGTTCAAATGACCAAGGCGGTCAAGGCCTTTCCCGGCGACGGCTCGATCGCAATGCCCACCGGCGGAGGCGCTGAGATCGGCGTGTTGGCGGAAGCTTTCGCGCATATGGCGACCGAGTCGCAGGCCAAGACCGCCGCGCTCAAACAGGAGGTCGAGGAGCGCCGCCGCATCTTCGATACCTCGCCGGATTTGATTCTGGTCACCGACCGCCGAGGTAACTTCGTGGAGGTCAGCCCGAGCTGCGAGTCTATATTGGGCTTCCGTCCCGAGGACATGGTCGGGCACAGTGGCGCCGAATTCATCTATCCGGACGACCTTGAGCCGACCCGAAACGAGATGCGTCTCGCTCGACGCGGCCAGATCATTAGAAACTTTGAGACCCGATACGTTCACAAAGACGGGCGCGTCGTCCCGCTCGACTGGACTGGAGTGTGGTCCGAGCCGGCAGAGCAGCATTTGTTCATTGGCCGCGACATGACAGAGCGGAAATTCGTTGAAGAACAGCTGCACAAGCAAAAATCTCTTCTCGACGCAGCCCTGCAAAACATGTCTCAGGGCCTTTGTATGTTCGGCGCCAACGGGCGCATCGTCCTGTTCAATGAACGATACCGCGAGCTGATGGGGGTTTCAGCGGAATTTCTGCAGGGACTTCACTTAGTCGATCTCTTCAAGCATCGCCGGAATACGGGTGATTTTTCAGGCGACCCCGAGCGATTCTTCGCCGATCTCCAGGCGGCGATCCTCGCCGGAAAGTCGGACACGAAGATACTGGAGTCTGCCAACGATCAGGTCCTGCGGGTGTCCGACCGGCCAATGGCTGGCGGCGGCTGGGTCGCCACAATGGAAGACATCACCGAACAGCGGAAGTCCGAAGCCGCAATTCGGGGTTATGCCGCGCGCGAGCAACTCTACATTGCTGCGGTGCAATCGTCGAACGATGCGGTCATCACCAAGAATCTCGATGGCATCATCACCAGCTGGAATCCCGCCGCGGAACGCCTTTTTGGATATGCCTCCGAAGATGCGGTCGGGCGGAGCATAGACATCATAGTTCCTGAAGAGTTGCGCGGTGATATTCGCGTGATTCTGGCCACGGTCGGAAATGGCGAGAAGGTCGAACACCACGAGACCGTACGCTTGACCAAGGACGGGCGGCGGATCGACGTGTCGCTCAGCATATCGCCGGTCAAATCGCCATCCGGAGCGATCATCGGCGCCGCCAAGGTCGCCCGCGACATCAGCGCGAGAAAGAAGGTGCAGGAGGCGTTGCTCGACAGCGAGCAAATGGCCCGAGCCATCATCGATACGGCACTCGATGCCTTCCTGCAGTTGGATGACACGGGCACGATTATCACTTGGAGTCCCAAGGCCGAAGCGATGTTTGGTCATTCCCGAGAAGAGGCCATCGGACGCAAGGTCGAGGATTTGCTGATTCCATCCGAGAATAGAGCGGCGTACGCCCAAAGGATCGCTCAATTTCTCGGTGATGCCGTAAATGGGATCCTTGGCCGGCGCTACGAAGCACCTTCGTTGCGGCGCGATGGCTCACAGTTCAAGACCGAAGTTTCCCTCACGGCGCTTCGCCGACGCGACAGCTTCATCATCAACTGCTTTATTCGAGATATCACGGAAAAGGTCGCGGCGGAGGAACAGCTCCGGCAGGCGCAAAAGATGGAAACCGTGGGCAGCTTGACCGGCGGCATCGCGCATGATTTCAACAACATGCTGACCGTCATCACCGGCACTATCGATATTCTTGGCGACGCCGTCGCCGACAAGCCCGAACTTGCCGCTATCGCCAAACTGATCAGCGAGGCAGCCGACCGTGGCGCCGAGCTAACCGGCCACCTTCTTGCCTTTGCTCGCAAACAGCCGCTGCAGCCGCGAGAACTTGATATCAATGCCTTGATTGTCGAGTCAGGAAAGCTGCTGCGGCCGGCGCTCGGTGAGCATATTGAAATAGAGTCGATTTTGGGATCGGACATATCGCCGGCGCTCGTCGATCCCCACCAACTCGGCTCCGCGCTCTTGAATCTTGCGATCAATGCGCGCGACGCTATGCCGAACGGTGGCAAGCTGACGCTGGAGACCAGCAACGTTGTCCTCGACGAGAGTTACGCCAAGACGAACGACATTCAGGCCGGCAACTACGTGCTTATCGCAGTGAGTGATACCGGCAGCGGAATTCCGGCGGCAATTCGCAATAAAATTTTTGAACCGTTCTTCACGACAAAAGAAGTCGGTAAGGGAACTGGCCTAGGTCTCAGTATGGTCTACGGCTTCATCAAACAGTCTGGCGGGCACATCAAGGTGTACAGTGAGGAAGGCCACGGTACGACGTTCAAGATCTACCTGCCGCGGGCGGGCGCTCAGGCCGAGCCGATCACGGATTCCACTCCCGACGTCCAGATTGAAGGCGGCAACGAGACAATTCTCGTGGTCGAAGACGACCTCCTGGTGCGCACCTACGTGATCGCGCAGCTCACGGGGCTCGGTTACAAAACGCTATCGGCCGCCAACGGCGCAGAGGCGCTTGCCATAGACGACAGGGGAATACAGTTCGACCTGCTCTTTACCGACGTCATTATGCCCGGAAAGATGAATGGCCGGCAGCTTGCCGAAGAAATGGCGAACCGCCGCCCGTCCCTTAAAGTACTGTTCACATCCGGCTACACTGAGAATGCCATCATTCACCATGGCCGGCTTGATCCCGGCGTTTTCCTGCTTGCTAAGCCTTACCGGAAATCAGAACTGGCTCGGATGCTCCGACGCGTCCTCGGCGCAGGTAGCGTGACCCCAAAGCGCGTCACTGAGGCGCCAAAATCCCAAGCAATGTAAAACAGCTGACGCGTGATAACGCGTCTTTTACCAGTCTGGGTTGATAAGGATACCCCCTATGGGAAACCACGGGAGCCCATGAGGGGAATATGCCTGTGGCACGCGTTCTTGTCATTGATGACCAACTGCACGTGAGAGCGGCGATCGTCGCAGTGCTCAAGTCGCTTGGCTTTGAAGTGGTGGCCGTCGAGAGCGGCCGATTGGGCTTGGGCGAGTTGGGAAAGTCGTCCTTCGACCTGGCGATGGTGGATATTTACATGCCGGAAATGGACGGAGTGCAGATCATCAAGGCCATGCGCGCATGCGCGCCGAACTTGCCTGTTATCGCCATGTCCGGAGTAATGTTTCGCACATCCGGGCGCAGCGTACTCAATGTTTTGCCAATGGCTCCCGGTTTATTCGGCGTCACGTGTCTGCGGAAGCCATTTCGACCGAAAGAACTCCAGTTGGCTGTGCAAGAGGCGATCGGTGCCGCGGCCGCAGTTTGACGCCGCGAGGTTCGCGATGACCCGCATTCTGATCATCGACGACGACGAAGCCGTGCGCAGCACGACGAAGATCGTTCTCGACGCCAGCGGCTTTCAGACGGTCGCCGTTGCGGACGGCAAATCCGGCATCGAAGCCGTGAAGAGCGAGGAATTCGATGCGGTCATCGTCGATCTGTTCATGCCCGGCATGAATGGCCTCGACGTCGCCAGCGCCATCCGCAAGCTTCGCCCGGCTATGCCGATCATCGCCGCTTCCGGTTTCATGTTCGGCGGCGACGATTGTCCGGAAATGCCGAACTTTCAGGAGATCGCTGCGGAGGCTGGGGCGACCGTGGTGCTATACAAGCCGTTCCGGCCGGCGCAGCTCCTGAATGCAGTCCGCCAAGCCATCGGCATTGCCGCCTGACAAAGCCGCCTTCGCCGCCGCGGCTTCAGCGAATAACGCCCGCCTTCCAAGCGGTGTCCTGCTCTCTCGCCTGCGCGATCGAGGCCTTCGCCAGCGCTTCCGCCTGTTTTGCCTGCGCGACCGCAATGTCGAAATCGCCGGCTCCCGCAGCTTTTTTCGCCGCGGTCAGAGTCTGTTCTGTCGTGGTCCATTGATTTTTCAGCCCGCCGGCGTCTTTTTCAGCCGCCTGCGCGGCCGCGAATGCCGCATCGAAATCGGCCTGCGTGCTCGCCGCGTGCGCCGTGGTCAGCGTCGCTAGAACGAAGCCGGTCGCTGCGATGAGCATGTTCATGACCGGACTCCTCACGGCCGTGCGCCCGGCCCGGAAATCGGCAGACCGTTGCTCATGTAGGACAGAAAATATTCGACATCGCGGTAATCCTCGTCCTGCGGCTGAAGCGGCACGCCGCGCACCTGGCTGTTGCAGGTGACGAAGCGGCGGCTGATCGTGCCCATGCCGTTCCATTCCGACCGGTAGATCGGCATGGCGGCGAGGATGCCGAGCGCGGGCGCCAATACTTCAGTGCGGATATGATTGCCCGGATTTTGTACATGGCAGCTCGCGCAAGAGAAATTGAGCTGGCCGCGGCGCGTATAGAAATACTTTTCACCGTTCTGGTAGGCCGCCAGCGCCCGTGGATCGTTCGGGATCTTGATGTCGAACGGTTTGCCGCGCGACGTAAACGCCATGTAGGCGGTCAGCGAGGCCATCTCGTCCTTGACGTAGGAATAGGGCTCTTCGCCATTCGCCTGACGGCACTGGTTAAGCGCCAATTCGAGCGTGATGACCTGGCCGGTCTTGTCGTCGAAATACGGATAGTTCTGGCGGACGCCGATGCCTTTGTCGGGAAAGCAATCGCCGTAGGTTTTGCCATTCTTGAACGGGGTGGCGAACATGTCCTTGCCGCGGCTGACAGCGAAGTCGTACGGCGGGAAATCGTCGATGGCCTGCCACTGCTTGCGCAGATCCGCGTCCATGGAATAGGGCCCGTTGACGAAATCGTTCAGCGGTACGTTCGGGAAGCGCTTGGTGTAATAGTCGCGGAATGCCTTGAAATCGGCATCGGGATTGACGCTGTCGTCAGCGGCGGTGGGCCGCACCGCGGCGAGCAGCAGCAACATCAGCGGAATCAGGCGCATTATCCGCATACTCACCTCCCGCTGTCTCATCGGGTGTAGAGGAAATCGACGACAGATTCGATCTCCTCGTGGGTCAATATCAAGTTGCGGCCGAACGGCGGCATTACCGACAGTGGATTGCGTCTGGTCTCGTCGAAGATGATCGCGGCGAGCTCGTTGCGGTCCGGGAAGCGGCTTTTCATGTCGCTCAGCGGCGGCCCGACGTTGCCGGGGGCATCGCCGCCTTTGATGTCGTGGCAGGTCAGGCAATTGCCCTTGGCGCGGTCGAAAGCAAGCGTCTGCCCCAGCATGACGGGCGTCTGGGCCAGCACCGGCAACGCGACAAGAAGCGCGGCAGCCAGCACAGCGCCGGTTGGAAGCACCCTTCGAGCGCCATTGCGTTGGCCTTGCATCGCTTCTCCTCTGATCCGGTTGGCACCGACAATGTCCAACGGACAATGTCAAGCGGACGGATGTTCCGCTCAATTGGCGCCATTGTCGCAATGCAAATCCGGCCGTTTCGATTGTAGCCGCAGCCGATTATTTCCGAAATGTAATCTGTCGAAGAATTAATCCGCTCTCCAGAACACCGTAAGCTCGATTGCACAAATGTGTCTCCATGAAGCGGCCGCTGGGTCCTTCCTCAATGGAGATAAATCATGACTTCGAAAAATCCGAAATCGCTCACGGCCCGGCGCCTCGTCCTGCTGGCGTCCGTCGCTGGCGTCGGTGCCGCGCTGTTGCTGTCCGGCGCTGGCGGCTACGGCATCGCCGGCCTTCCGGTGTGGACATCGCCCGCCGCCGCGGCTGATACGACGATGCAGCACCCAGCCGGCTTCGCCGATCTGGTGACGAAAGTGAAGCCCGCCGTCATTTCGGTGCGCGTCAAGATTCCGGCCTCGGCCGAAACGTCGATGATGCAGCAGGAGAGCGATGACGGCACCATGCCGACCGTTCCCGGCTCGCCGCTCGACAAATTCTTTCAACAGTTCGGCCAGCAATTCGGCCGCCCCGGAATGGGCGGACGTAACGGCGGCCAGCCGCAACAGACCATCGTCGGCGAGGGCTCCGGCTTCTTCATCTCGCCCGACGGCTATGCGGTGACCAATAATCACGTCGTCGACCACGCCAAGTCGGTGCAAGTGACCACCGATGACGGCTCGATCTACACCGCCAAAGTAGTCGGCACCGACCAGAAGACCGATCTCGCCCTGATCAAGGTCGACGGCAAGAGCGACTTTCCTTACGTGAAATTCGCCGATCATGAGCCGCAAGTCGGCGACTGGGTGGTCGCAGTCGGCAATCCATTCGGACTTGGCGGCACCGTGACGGCGGGCATCGTTTCGGCGCGCGGCCGCGATATCGGCGCGGGACCGTACGACGACTACGTGCAGATCGACGCGCCCATCAACAAGGGCAATTCGGGCGGCCCGGCGTTCGACATGAGCGGCAACGTGATCGGCGTCAACACGGCGATCTTCTCGCCGTCCGGCGGTTCTGTCGGCATCGGTTTCGACATTCCCGCCGACACCGCGAGAATGGTCGTAGCGCAGTTGCAGAAAGACGGCCACGTCACGCGTGGCTGGCTCGGCGTGCAGATTCAGCCGGTGACCGCCGGCATCGCCGACAGTCTCGGCTTGAAGAAAGCGGGCGGTGCGCTCGTTGACGAGCCGCAAGCCGGCAGCCCGGCGGCCAAGGCCGGCATCCAGTCCGGCGACGTCATCACCGCCGTGAACGGCACTCCGGTCAAGGATGCGCGCGAGCTTGCCCGCACGATCGCGATGCTGGCGCCTGACAGCACCGTCAAGCTCGACGTTATCCGCAACGGCGAAACCAGGTCCCTGTCGCTCACTTTGGCGCAAATGCCCGCCGAGCAGCAGCAGGCCAATGCGGATATTGGAGTGGCGCAGCCGACAAATGGCGTGCCGCATCTTGGCCTCCAGGTCGCGCCGGCAAACGAAGTGTCGGGCGCCGGAGGCCAGGGCGTCGTCGTTACCGGAGTCGACCCCGGCGGTCCGGCTGCGGAGCAGGGCTTCCAGACCGGCAACGTCATCCTCGATGTCGGCGGTAAGGCCGTCGCCAATGCCGGCGATGTGCGCAAGGCGCTCAGCGCCGCCAAGGCTCAGGGCAAGCACGAGGTCCTGATGCGCGTTAAGGCCGGCGATGTCACGCGGTTTGTGGCGCTCCCGCTCGGCAACGCATAATGCCAAAGGCCATCGTCGTCCGCGGTGTCTCTGTCTCCAGGCATCGCTGGCGGGGATGACCCCGGGGACGGGCTGTCTTGGCCCGTCCCTTTTTAAGGGGTCGCGGGTTGTCGGTTCAGCCGGCGACCTGGAAACTCTCGAATTTAGTGCGAGTGGGCGCCGAGCAGCCGGTCGCTGTTGGCGTGCACGCAGTCCTTGAGCGGCGAATAGGCGCGTTCGGCAGCGGTGTAAAAGTCGTATCCTTCAGACAGCGCCCGCTCGGCGGCCATGCCGGCCCTGGCAAAGGTCGCGATTTTTTCAGCCACCATCTCGGCCGCTTCCTCCAACGCGTTCGGCGCGCCCGAGGCGAACAGCATCATCCGCGCCGAGATTACGCCTTGCGCCTCGCAGGTAAAGCGCACGGCCTCCATCCAGCTACCCCAGAAATCGTTCATCGCCAGCCCCGGTCATCGCGGCGCTACGTGAAACCGGTGCCACCGCATGACCTGAGCAATGTCGCCGAAATTATCTAAAATTGCCGCGTGCAATCCGTTAAAATTGAATCGACTCTGTTAGCCGGCGCCTACAGCATTTCCGGCCTGAACTGGCTGCGCCGGCTGATGATCTTTCCTGACACCATGAAAACGCCGTCGCCGGTATAATGCAGCGTCTGTGGGTATTTCGGTCGCCGCACCGCCCACGCCTTGACCACTTCGAAAATGAAGAAATTGTACTGCGAGACGAGGCGGTCGTCGCTGAGCTTGCATTCGAAGCTGGCGTAGCACTCGCGGATCAGTGGCGCTTTCACCTTTGCAGCGGGCTCGGGCGTCAGCTTGAATTTTTTGAATTTGTCGACCGAGGCGCCGGAACAGTTGCCGATGCCGACGACTTTGCCGGTCAGGGCCGTGGTCGGCACACTGATAACGCATTCGCCGCTGCGGCGGATCATGTCGTGGCTGTGATTTCCCGCCGAGATCATGCAGCCGATTAGTGACGGTACGAATTCCATCACCGTGTGCCAGCCCATGGTCATGATGTTGGTCTGGCCGCGCCATGCCGACGTCACTAGCACGATTGGGCCAGGCTCGAGATAGCGCCGCACCGCCGATACCGGGAAATCGGATTTTTGCTCGGCCATGAGATCTCCGCGCCGGCAGCATCTTGGCACGGCAGCGGGGCCTCCCTCTTTCAGAGTGAGGCCCCGCGTTCACGGTGCTCGTTCAGGTTACGGGCAAGGGTGTTGCAGGCCGTCATAACCCATATAGGTGCCGGTCGCCGGATTATAGGAGCGGAAATGCGCCTGGCACCATCCGACGTCGTTGCCGCCCGCGACAACCGGCGGCGGCGCGTAAGCGTAGCCAGGATAATAGTCGTAATAGCCGTTGTAGTAGCCCGGCGCCCAGAACGGCGAGGTCGCCGTCGCCACCGCGCCGCCGATCACGCCGGCCGCAACCGCGCCAGGCCAAAAACCACCATGCCAGCCCCACGGCCTCGCAGAAGCGGTTTCGACACTTGCTGTCAGGGTGCAAGCCACCAACGCCAGCGCCGCAGTGCCGGCCAACAGTTTCGCTCTCATATCTGCCTCCAGTCTCGCCGCAGCGAGTTCCGGTTAAGTGGATGGTCGGGTTCCGGCGGCTCTTTCAACTGCGCCGCCAAAACGGAAATTTGCGCGAGCGAGCCGTTGTTCCCGGCAGAGACAACCCGTCGCATTCACATGCGCGTGCGGTCGGATGCCTTTTCCGCCGCCACGCCGATTCTGGCCCGTTGTGGTAAAAAGAATTATCTGCCTATCAGCACCATCGAGATCGCCGGTACATAAGTGATGACAAGGAGCGCCAGGAAATTGACCACCACAAACGGCAACACGCCGCGATAGATGGTGCCCATCGGCACGTTGAAGATCGCCTTAGCGGCGAACAGGTTGAGCCCGAAAGGTGGCATGTAGAGGCCGATGCTCAGATTGACCGCCATGATGATGCCGAAGTGCAGCGCATTGACGCCGGCCGCTTCGACCACCGGCAGCAACAGCGGCGTCAGAATCAGGATCGCGGCCGGCGGTTCGAGAAAGCTGCCGGCGACCAAGAGCCCGGCATTGACGAAAAGCAGGGTCTGCCAGTGCGGCAATTGCATCGCGGTGACCTGATCGATCAGGTGTGCCGGAATACCGCTCGTCGTCATCAGCCAGGAATAGACGCCGGCGCCGGTGACGATGATCAGGATCTGCGCGATCAGATAAACGGAACTGACGATGACCTGCCACAGTTCGGCAAGCCCGATTTCGCGGTAGATCGCCATGGCGACGAACAGCGAATAGATCACGGCGACGCCGGCGGCCTCGGTCGGCGTGAATACGCCGCCGTAGATGCCGCCGAAAATGACGACGATCGTGCCGATCGCCCAGCTCGCCTCCTTGGTCGCAGCCCAGATATTCTTCCAGCGCGCCGGCGACGATAGCGGCACCATTTTGATCCGCGCGTAGATCATCACGTAGATGGCGTCGACGACGCCGATCAACAGGCTCGGCAGGATTCCGGCGGTAAACAGCTTGATCGCCGAGACCTGCGCCGACATCGCGTAAAGGATCATCGAGATCGACGGCGGTATTATCACGGCGACTGCACCGGACGACGTGATCAGGCTCACTGCGAAGCGCTCGCTATAGCCGTGTCTGGTGAGCGACGGAAACAGCAGCCGGCCGATAGCGACGACGGTGCCGACAGATGTGTGCGCCATGGCGCCGAACAGTTCCGACGAGGCTACCGTGGTCACCGCGAGCGAACCGCGCACGCCGCCGATGATCGACACGACCCAGGTCACGACGCGATTGGCAATACCGCCGCGGCCCATGATTTCGCCGGCCAGCACGAAAAACGGCACCGCGAGCAGCGGAAAGTTGTCGAGTGAGCCGAACATATAGGTTTGCACGGCCTGCGTCGGCACATGCGCGACGAACACGATCGCCGCCGTGGAGGTGAGGATCAGCACCACGAAGATCGGCAGGCCGAGAATCAGCAGGATCGTCGGCAGCACGAAATAGACGAACCCGGCCGACATTTCAGCGCTCGACTTCGCGGCTCGAGATCACGTCGTCGTGGCGGACGCCGAGCACGATCAGCCGCACCGCGATGAGGAGCGCCGTCAGCATCAGCCCGATCGGCACGACCGCTTGCGGGATGACCAGCGGGATATTGGCCGATTCACTGCGCTGATCGAGCTCGCTCAGCATGGTGAGCACCGGCCAGGCAAACCAGGCGACCATGATGCAAGTCGCGATCGTGACCAAATCGGAGAAGACCTCGGCGACCTGCCGCAGCCGCGGCGGCAGCAGCGAGACGACCACGTCCATCCGGATATGCCGGCCGAGCCAGCCGACCGGCGGCGCGGCGAGGAACACCGCGCCGATCATCAAAAACAGCATCGCTTCCTCGGCCCAGGACAGCGACACCGACAGCACATAGCGGCCGATGATATTGGCGAAATTGATGGCGACGCTGGCAATGAGCATCAATCCCGCGGCCACGCGAAGCGCCGCCATCAATGCGTTGGCGCCCCGCCGCAGGATGTCGCGCATGCGCTTTAGTGTTTGGCCGCGGCGGCGCGAACCAGTTGCAGCATGTCATGCACCGCCGGCTGATCCTTGGTCGCGTCATCGGCGACCGGCCCGAGCAGTGTCTTCATCTTGGCGAGATCGTCGGCCGACAGCGTGTGCACCTCGCCGCCGGCGCTGGTCCAGTTCTTCTCCAATTGCTTGTTGAAGTCGATCTCCCAGGCTTGCGCCCGCTCCTGCGCGGTCGCGCCGGCATCCGTGACGACCTTTTGCAGGTCGGGGGGCAGCGTATCGAGCCACGGCTTCGATACCACCGCGATGGCGATGAGATGGGTATCGTTGGTGACGGTGATCACCTTGATGAGGTCGTTCATCTTCAGCGAGACGAATACTGAGATGCCCGAGATGGTGCCGTCGATAGTACCCTGATCGAGCGCCGGCATGACTTCGGACAGCGGCATGCCGACGCCGGTGGCGCCGAGCTTCGCCATCTTCTGCCGTTCCAGTTCGGTGCCGTTGATGCGCAGCTTTTTGCCGCTGAAGTCGGCAAGCGTCATGAGGGGTTTCTTGGCGCCGTAGTCGGCCGCGCCGATGGACAAGGTGGCGATTCCGGTCATGCGCTTGGGCGCGGCGAGATCGAACATCGCCTTTCGGATCGCCGGATCACTGATCGTCGCCTCGGCATTTGCATCGTCCTTGAACAGGAGCGGCGCCGAGAAAACGCCAAAGCGCGGATCGACGCCGACAAAAAAGTCGACCGGGCCGATGAAGCCCTGGATATTGCCGAGCTGCACGCCTTCGATCTCGCGCGGGATCGGGCCGAGTTGACTCGCCGGATAGACCTGAACCTCAATCCGGCCGCCGGATGCCTTCTCGACCTCTTCCTTGTAGAACTTGATGAATTGGTGCTGCGTCTCGTTGATCGTCGCGGTGCCGAATTTCATGACGAAATCGGCAGCCGAAGCCGGTACCGCGAAACACGCAAGCGCGGCCGTGGCCGCAATGGCAGTGAGCTTTGCCCACATTGTTCCCCCCTGACGATGTCCCCCAGACGACCCGTCGACTATAGTGGGCCGTCGGGGTTTGCCAAGGGCTGTACCAAGAGGGTTTTCGCCGCAGCATGAGCGAAACGGGGCTGAAGAAGAACGCTATTTCATTCGCGTCGAATCTTGTCATCGGAGTCGCTTCGACCGCGCCGGCCTATTCGCTGGCGGCGGCGCTGCCGGCATTGGCCGCGGTGGCGAAGTTCGGCGTACCGGCGATCCTGATCCTAGCCTTCCTGCCGATGCTGTTCGTCGCCGCGGCGTATTATCATCTCAACCGCGCCGATCCCGATTGCGGCACGACGTTTGCCTGGGGGATGCACGCGTTCGGCCCGTTCGGCGGCTGGATTTGCGGCTGGGCCATCATCGCCACCAACATCCTGGTCATGCCCGGTCTGGCCCAGGTCGCCGGCGAATACTCGCTGCATCTTGTCGGTGTCGAGGCACCCGGCGCCGCAGCCGTCACCGCCGTCGGCGTTGCGTGGATCGTGGTGATGACGATCATATGTTACCTCGGCATCGAGCTTTCCGCCGCCACGCAAAGGCTCCTGCTCGCCGCCGAAATCATCATTCTTCTGATTTTCAGCGTGGTCGCGCTGACGAAGGTCTATTCCGGCGCAGCGCCGGGATCGCGGGTGTCACTTGCATGGTTCAATCCCTTCACCGTCGGCAACGGCACCGATTTCATGCAGGCGATGCTGATCGCGATCTTCATCTATTGGGGCTGGGACACCGGCGCGGCGGTGAACGAAGAGACGGCAAATCCCCGCGTCGCCCCGGCGCGCGCCGCCGTGATCTCGACCCTCCTGCTCGTCTGCATCTACGTGCTTGTGGCGGTCGCCGCGATCGCGTTCGCCGAGCCGGAGCTGTCGACCTACAGCGGCGACGACTTCCTCGCGCCACTGGCCAATCACGTGCTCGGTTCGGGGATGGACAAACTTCTGATCTTTGCCGTGCTGACCTCGGCGGCGGCGTGTACGCAGACGACCGTATTGCCGGCGGCCCGCACGGCGATTTCGATGGCGCGCGCCGGGGCGTTGCCGAAACGATTCGGCAATATTCATCCGCGCCATTTGACGCCGAGTTTTGCCACGCTGGCCGTGGGTTCGGCATCGATCGTGTGGTATCTCGGACTGGTTTTCGTCGCCGGCAATGACGTGCTGACAGATTCCGTCACGGCAACCGCAATCGGCATTGCGTTCTATTACGGGCTTACCGCCATCGCCTGTGTCGCATACTTTCGGCACGAGATTTTCAAAAGTTTCAGGAATTTCATCTTTATCGGCGTCATACCGGCCATCGGCGGCGTCAGCATGCTGGCGTTGTTCGTCGGCGCCTGCGTCAATTACGCAAAACCGGACCAGAACAAGACCTCGTTCGGCGGCGTCGGCGCAGCGCTGATCTTCGGCATTGGCGCTCTTGGCATCGGCGTCGTGCTGATGGCATGGGCGCGCATCGCGCTGCCGAAATTCTTTTTGCGGCGACGCGAAGCGGCCGATGCGCCGGTCACTGTGCAAAGCGGCTGACGCCGTGGCGCGACACCCGTGTTGGGCGTAAGCGAATTCGCGTAAGTATTCGGCTTTACGGCCAAGCATTAAGACTCATCGGCTAAAAGCACGATCATCGCCGCCGCGTTTCGAAATCCCCGCGAGCCACGCATGATCGCGATCAATGCCGATAGCATCACGATTGATGCGCAGCTTGCCGTCATTATCGACGATGACGAGAAGATGCGGAGCTTTATTGCGTCGACCTTGACGCCGCTCGGCATGCGCGTGGAATCCTTCGAGGCCGCGAAGGAAGCATTCGCGGCGCTGAGCCTGCATCATCCGGCCATCATCTTTCTCGATATCGCCTTGGTGCGCTCCGACGCCATCGACGTACTGCGCGGCCTCGGCGAGCGGCATTATGACGGCGTGGTGCAGCTGATCAGCGGCGGCCGGCCGTCGCTGCTCGACGCGGTGCGCAGGATCGGCGTGCGCGCCGGCGTCAAACTTGCGACGCCGCTGTGCAAGCCGTTCGCGCGCGAGGCCATCGTCCAGGTTATCGAAGAGCTGCGGTCGTCGCCCGCCATCGCGCCCGAAACATGACGGCGGAGATGACGACCGTTTCCGAAGGCGAAAACTCCGCGGCGCCGGCAGACGGAGTTGGAGTGGGAGCAACGTGGCTATTGTGCCGGACCGGCACAATGCTGTGCGCGTTGCCCATCGGGCAGGTGCGCGAAATCATGCGCATGCTCCCTATCAAGCCGCTCGCTGCGGCGCCACGCTATGTTGTCGGCCTGAGCATTGTTCGCGGCGCGCCGGTGCCTGTCGTCGATATCGGCCTTCTTGTCAGCGACGCGGCGACCCAGGCCTCGCGGCTGGTGCTGGTCGAGGCGGGAGGCAGACCGATTGCGCTCGCGGTGCAAAGCGTTGCCGGCATTGCGGACATCGGCGAAGCCGCGCTCGGTCAACTGCCGCCGCTGTTGCAGGACTCCGCGGCCGACACCATCACGGCCGTAGGCGCGCGCGATTCCGAACTATTGTTGTGTCTGCGTGCCGGGCGAATGGTCCCCGACCAGGTATTCGACCGGCTCGCGGAGACATTGTCGTGAGCAGTCCCGCGGCGCACGCCGAAGTCCTGCTGCCCGGTACGCAGCGGCCGGATGTCGAGCGCTTTCGCGACGCCATCGTTGCCCAGATCGGCCTGCAATTCGCCGACTCCAAGTCGGCATTTCTGGAGGCGGTGCTGCACCGCAGGCTGTCGCGGCTGACGTGCCCGGCGGCGAGCTATCTGGAACGACTCGAATTCGCGCCGCGACAGAGCGAGCTGGCGGCGCTGGCGCGCGAGCTGACCGTCGGCGAGACATATTTCTTCCGCCACAACGACCAATTCCGTGCGCTGGCCGAAGCCGCACTGCCGGAGCGCTTGCGGGCGCGCGCGGCGAGCAGCACTTTGCGTCTTCTCTCCGCCGGATGTGCTTCGGGCGAAGAAGCCTATTCGCTCGCCATTGTCGCCCGCGAAGTCGTCGCCGATCCGGCCTGGAACGTCGACATCCGGGCGGTCGACCTCAATCCGGCTGTCCTGGAAAAGGCGGCGCGCGGACGCTACTCGCCGTGGGCGCTGCGCGAAGCGCCGCCGGAGATACGGCAAAGATGGTTCCGCACCGAGGGCCGCGACCTGGTGCTCGACGAGACAGTGCGTGGCGTGGTGCAATTCAGCGAGGCCAATCTCGCCGGCGACGATCCTGCGCTGTGGCAGCCGGCATCCTATGACGTGATCTTTTGCCGCAACGTGTTGATGTATTTCGCGCCGGAGCAGATGCGTGCCGCAATCGCACGCATCGCTACAGCGCTGGCGCCGGGTGGTTACTTGTTCCTCGGGCATGCCGAGACGCTGCGCGGCATCTCCGACGAATTCCACCTCTGCCACACCCACGACACCTTCTATTATCAACGCAAGGCGAACGGGGCGCCCGTCCCACCGCCGATCCTGCTTCGTGCCGCCGCGCCGGTTGTCCCGCCGCCGCCGTTTGCGCCGGCCACTGCGTGGGTCGACGCCATTCGCCAGGCGAGCGAGCGCGTTGCCGTGCTGACGGCCGCGAAATCTCCGGTCGATCGTGCGCCTGACGCACGGCGAGTTTGGCAACTTGCGCCGGTTTTCGAATTCCTGCGCCACGACCGCTTCGGCGAGGCGCTTGATTATGTGCGCAGCGGGCCGCCGGAGTCTGAAAGCGATCCCGATGTTCTCCTCGTCAAGGCGGTGCTGCTGGCGCAAGGCGGTCAAAGCGCCGCGGCCGAGGACGCCTGCCAGCGTTTGCTGCTGCGCGATGAATTGAACGCCGGCGCGCATTATGTGCTGGCGCTGTGCCGCGAGCTCGCCGGCGACCGCGCCCGCGCCATCGAGCACAATCGCGTCGCCTGCCATCTCGATCCGGCCTTCGCCATGCCGCGGTTGCATTGCGGGCTGATGGCGCGTGCGGCCGGCGACCGCGATACCGCGCGCCGCGAACTGGCGCAGGCGCTGCTGCTGCTCAAGCGCGAAGATGTCTCGCGACTGCTGCTGTTCGGCGGCGGCTTCACGCGCGACGCCTTGATTGCGCTATGCCAATCCGCCGTCGCCGACTGCGGAGGACGCCCATGACGGTCGCCACGGGGCTTGCCGGACGCGCCGACCAGTTGCGGTCCGATTTCGACCACAGCTTTGCCGTTGCCCGCCGCCCCGACGGCACGGCCAGGCACGATCTCATCGCCATCCGCGTCGGTGTCGAGCCTTTTGCCGTTCGCCTCGCCGAAGTTTCGGGCCTGTTTGCCGATCGCAAGATCACGTGCGTGCCGGGGAGCCATAGTGCGCTTCTCGGCATCGCCGGATTTCGCGGCGCGGTGGTGCCGATCTACAGCTTGAATGTGCTGCTCAACAAATCGGGCACGCAGGCACCGCGCTGGCTCGTCATCGCGGCGGCGGCATCGGTCGCTCTGGCCTTTGACGCATTCGAGGGCCACTTGCGCGCGGCGGCGGATGCGATCCTGAAGCAGCAAGACTCGCAGTCGTCCAGCTATGCGCCCGAATTCATCCGCACCGGCGATCTGGTACGGCCCGTTCTGAACCTGCGCTCCGTCATTGAGGCGCTCGGGAACGCACACATCAGTAGGCTTACGAAGGAGTGAAAGTCATGTTCCGTTTCGGCAATTGGACGGTCGGCCGGCGCCTCGTCGCTGGTTTCGGCCTATCGGCGGCGGTGTTGATTTTGGTCGCGGTGGTGTCGTACCGCAACGCCCATCTGTTGATCGAGAATGACGGCTGGGTCGAGCACAGCTATCAGGTCCGTATCGAATTTTCCGACATTCTCTCGGAAATGAAAGATACCGAGACCGGCCAGCGCGGCTTTCTGCTCACCGGTGACGACAACTATCTCGCTCCTTATACGAATGCGCTTGCATCGATCCAGTCCACTCTTGCCGATTTGCGCAAGCTCACCGCCGACAATCCCAACCAGCAGCAGCGGCTGAGCAGCCTGTCGAAAACGATCGACAATAAATTGACGGAGCTGAAGCAGACCATCGATGTGCGGCGCACCCAGGGCTTCGACGCGGCTCTGAAGATCGTGCTGACCAATGTCGGCAAGGTCTACATGGACGAAGCGCGCGCAATCGTCGGCGAGGCCGATCAGGAAGAGCGCGATCTTCTCAAGCAACGCAGCCAGGAAGCGCACGCCAGCGCCGAAATGACAATGTCGATCATCCTGTGGGGCGGGTTGTTCGGCACGCTCGCCGTGATCGCCATCGGCTGGCTGATCAGCCGATCGCTGGCTAACCAGATCGGCTCCGCCGTCGGTCAGGTCCGCAGCTCCTCGAGCGAATTGCAGGCCGCCGCCAACCAGCAGGCCTCGGGGGCCAAGGAGCAGGCCACCGCCATGGCCGAGATCGCGACCACGATCAGCGAGCTTCTGGCGACATCGCGCCAGATCGCGGAAAGCGCGCAGCGCGTCGCGCACAACGCCGAAGAAACCGCGAACGCCGCGCATACCGGTCACGGCACGGTGGATATGACGCACGAATCGATCTCGGGCATCCGCCGGCAGGTCGACCAGATCGTCTCGCATATGCTGGAGCTCGGCAAGAAATCGCAGGAGATCGGTTCCGTGCTCGATATCGTGTCCGAGCTCGCCGAGCAGACCAACATCCTTGCCATCAACGCGACGATCGAGGCCGCGGGCGCCGGCGAGGCCGGCAAGCGGTTCGCCGTGGTCGCCGAGGAAATCCGCAACCTCGCCGACCGCGTGGGCGGCTCGACCAAGGAGGTCCGGTCTCTGATCGAAGACGTGCGCAGCGCGGTGAACACGACGGTGATGGCGACCGAGACCGGATCGAAGGCGGTCGATGCCGGCTCCCGGCAATTCGGCGACCTCGCCTCGGCGTTCAAGGCGATCGCCAGTCTGGTTTCGACCACGACCGAGGCGGCGCGCGAGATCGAACTGTCGACCAAGCAGCAATCCACCGCGGTCGAGCAGGTCAACGTGGCGGTCGCGAACGTCACCCAGGCGTCGCTGGAGACCGAAGCCAGCGCCGGGCAGACCCTGCAGACCGTGTCGCTCATGGCGACGCTGTCGAAGGATCTGTTGCGCATCATCAAGCCGCATATGGCGGCGTGAAGCAACGGGCGCGCAGGGTCATCGCATGGCGCAGGATCCGTACCGCTACTTCCGTCCCGAGGCGCGCAACCTGCTCGATCAGTTCGCGCAGGGCATCCTCGAGCTCGAGAAGAACGGCGGCAGCGCCGGCGCGGTGGCGCGCCTGCTGCGTCTTGCGCACACGCTCAAAGGCGCCGCGCGCGTAGTGCGGCAGTCGGCGATCGCCGAGCGCGCGCATGCGATCGAGGATGCGCTGGCGCGGTACCGTGACAACGCCGGCGCCATCGCGCGCGACAACATCGACCTGATCCTGTCGCATCTCGACGAGATCGGCAGCCAGATCGTGACGCTTGTACCGGCTGACGGTAACGATGGCGGCGCCCAGCCCAAGCCGGAAGATGCCGGCAAGAAAGCCGTAGCGGAATCCACCGGCCCCGCGCCGGATTCGCTGCGAGTCATTCGTGCCGATATCGCCGATATGGATGCCGTGCTCGACGGTGTCCTGGAAACGCATGCCCGGATCAATCAGTTGCGGCGCAGCGGCCGGACCATCGAACAGACCGCCCGTCTCGCCGATCTTCTGCACGCGCAGGTCGCGGCGCCCGGCGGCGGCGAACGCGGCCGCGGCCAGAACCACGCGGCGATTGCCGACGAGTTGCGCCGCAAGATCGCCGGTCTTGCCGGCGATTTCGATACCGCGATTTCACAGGCGGACCGCGAACTGCGCCAACTGCGCGACGCCGTGGAGGGACTGCGCCTGGTGGCGGTCGATCATGTGCTGATGGCGCTCAAGCGCACGGCGCGCGACAGTGCCCGCGCGCTGTCGAAACAGGTGACGTTCGAATCGAGCGGCGGCGACATCCGGCTCGACGCCGACGTGCTCGGCATCGTTCAGGGCGCGCTCATCCAGCTCGTCCGCAATGCGGTCGCGCACGGCATCGAGGATGCCAGCGGACGCGCGGCCGCCGGCAAGCCGGCCGCCGGCCGCATCACGCTTGGCGTCGCGAGCCGCGGCCAGAAAATCTCGTTCACATGCCGTGACGATGGGCGCGGCATCGACCTCGCCGCGGTGCGCCAGGCGGCGCTCGACCGCGGCCTTTTGGATCCGGCCGCGGCGCCCGGCTCCGGAGCCGATGAACTGGTGCGTGTGCTGCTGCGCGGCGGCATCAGCACTTCGGCAGCGGTGACCGACGTTTCCGGGCGCGGCGTCGGTCTCGACGTGGTGCGCGAGGCGATCGAGCGGCTCGGCGGCGAGGTTTCGGTCCAGACCGAGCCCGGCCGCGGTACGACGTTCAAGCTGGTCATCCGGCGATCGGTCACCTCGCTTACGGCGCTGCTGGTCGAAGCCGCAAGCGGCGCAGGTGTGATGACGCTGCCGCTCGACGCGGTGCGCCGAATCGTGCGGCTTAGCGGCGGCGATATCGCCAGCGCTGCGGCCGGCGCGTCCATCCTTTACGATGGCAAGGCGGTCGCCTTCATCCCGCTCGCGGCGGCACTTTACGGGACGCCGTGGCCGGCTGGCCGGGCCTGGACTGCGCTCCTGGTTGCCGGCGCGGGCGCCATCGCCGCCATCGGCGTCGATCGTCTGGTCGGTACCGCGCGAACCGTCGTGCGCCCGCTTCCTGACGGTCTTGAGAGCAGTCCCATCGTTCTCGGCGCCGCGCTCGACGGCGAAGGCAATCCGCAACTGATCCTCGACCCCGACGCTCTTGTCGCCGCGGCGCAATCGCCGCAGCGCGACGGTGTCGCTCGCACCGGATCGACGGCCGCACCGGCGAAACGGCCGGTGCTGGTCGTCGACGATTCGCTGACTACGCGGATGCTGGAAAAAAGCATTCTCGAATCGGCGGGCTACGACGTGGACGTCGCCAGCTCCGGCGAGGAAGGTCTCGAGCTCGCGCGCCGCAAGAAATTCGCGTTGATCCTGTGCGACGTGGAAATGCCCGGCATCGACGGCTTTACCTTCGTCGAGCATGTTCGCGCCGATCCGGCGCTGCGCAACACGCCGGCGATCCTCGTCACCTCACGCAATGCGCCGGAGGACCGTCAGCGCGGCCGCGACGCCGGCGCCCACGGCTATATCGTCAAAAGCGAATTCAATCAGGCCGATCTGCTGCGGATGATCGCGCCGATGGTGGCCTGAAGCAGATGAACAGGATTCGCGTGCTGGTCGTCGAGGATTCCGTGACGGTGCGCAAGCGGCATATCGAAATCCTTGCCGCCGAGGCCGGCATCGAAATCGTCGGCGAAGCCGAGGACGGCAAACAGGCGATCGAGCTTTGCCTGCGAACACGGCCCGACGTCATCACCATGGACATGATGCTGCCGGTGATGAGCGGGCTTTCCGCGACCGAATACATCATGGCGCATTGCCCGACGCCGATCCTCGTGGTGTCGGCATCGATCAACCGCGGCGAGCTGTTCAAGATCTACGAGGCGCTTGCCGCAGGCGCGGTCGACGTCCTGGAAAAATTGACCGGCGGCGAAGCCACCGGCACGTGGGAGCGCCGTTTCATCGCCACGGTGAAGCTGGTGGCGAAAATCCGCGTCATTACCCACCCGCGCGCGCGATTGCCAGGGTTTGTCGCCCGCAAGCCGATCGCTGCGCCTGCTGCCGTGCCGGCGATGGCCCAAACGGCGCGCCGTACCGCGGTCGTCGCGATAGGCGCGTCGACCGGCGGGCCCGGCGCCATTCTGGAAATTTTGCGCAGCCTGCCGGCGGAGTTTCGTTTGCCGGTCCTGCTGGTGCTGCACATTAACGAACCTTTCGGAACTGCTTTCGCCGACTGGCTCGATGCGCAGACCGGCCGTTCCGTTGCCTATGCGCGCGACGGTATGACTGTGACCTCGGCTGTCGGCAGCGTCGCCGTGGCGCCGTCCGGGATGCACATGGTGGTCGGAGACGGCCGCGTACATCTCAACCGCGATCCGGAACGGCATTCATGCCGGCCGTCGGTCGATGTGCTGTTCGAGTCGGTCGCGGCGGAATACGGCCCCGCAGCCGCCGGCTGTCTGCTCACCGGGATGGGCCGTGACGGCGCGCTCGGGCTTCTGAAAATCCGCCAGTCGGGCGGCGTAACCATCGCGCAGGATGAAGCGACCTCGATCGTCTACGGCATGCCGCGGGAGGCCGCACTCATTGGCGCCGCGGAGCATGTGCTGCGCCTCGGCGACATCGGCGCGCGCATCGCCGAACTCGAATGCGCCGATGGCGCGCCACGCGCCGCAGGCCGAGTGGAGGCGCGGGCATGACGGTTCTCATCGTCGACGACAGTCTCACGGTTCGCATGAATCTGGCCGAGATCCTCGACGTGGCGGGGCTGCCGGCAGTGGCCTGCGCGACGCTCGCCGAGGCGAGGCGCAAGCTCGCCGAGGCGCACTTCGCGCTGGTGATCCTCGACATTCTTCTTCCCGACGGCGACGGCGTCGAGCTGTTGCAGGAAATCCGCGGTGCGCCGGGCGCGGCCAATACCGCGGTGATGCTGCTCTCGACCGAAGCAGAAATCCGCGACCGGGTGCGCGGACTGAGCAAGGGAGCCGACGAATATGTCGGTAAGCCCTACGATCCCAACTACGTCGTCTCACGCGCCCGCGAACTGGTCGGCCGCCACACCGGGGCGTCAGCGCATTCCCACAAAAGCGTTCTCGTTATCGATGACAGCATGACGTTTCGTCAGGCTCTGAAAGACGCGCTGGAAGAGGCCGGCTATCACGTCATCGTTTCCGATACCGGAGAGGACGGTTTGCGGCTGGCGTCCGATCAGCGGCCGACCGCGATCATCGTCGACGGCCAATTGCCGGGGATCGATGGCGCGACCGTGATCCGCCGCATCAGGCTCGACACGGCGCTGCGCGGCATCCCGTGCCTCCTGCTCACGGCTTCGGAAGAGCGCAGCGCCGAGGTCCATGCGCTCGAAGCCGGCGCCGATGCCTTCGTGCGCAAGGACGAAGATGCCGCCGTCATCATCGCCAAGCTGAAAGCGGCGCTGCGTTCGGCCGGCGCGCAAGTGCAGGAGCGCGCGCAGGATCGCGGCACCGCGAGCCTCCTCGGCCCGAAGAAAATTCTTGCCGTCGACGACAGCGAGACGTATTTGCAGGAGGTTGCCGAAACGCTGCGCGCCGACGGTTACGAGGTCGTCTTGGCGCGCTCCGGCGAGGAGGCGCTGCAATTGCTGGCGGTGCAGCCGGTCGATTGTGTGCTGCTCGACCTGATGATGCCTGGCATCGGCGGCCGCGAGACGTGCCAGCGCATCAAGAGCGCACCGGGCATCCGTGACATTCCGGTCCTCATGCTCACGGCGGTCGAGGATCGCGCCGCCATGATCCAGGGGCTTGGCGCCGGAGCCGATGATTACATCGCCAAATCGAGCGACTTCGATCTGCTGCGTGCACGCGTACTGGCGCAGATCCGGCGCAAGCAGTTCGAGGATGAAACGCGCCGCATTCGCGAGCAATTGCTGCGCGCCGAATTCGAGGCGGTCGAAGCGCGTGCCGCGCGCGAGATGGCGGAAGAGCGCGCCAAGCTCGTCGCCGAGCTTGAAGCCAAGAACGAGGAGCTGGAAGCGTTCAGCTATTCGGTGGCGCACGATTTGCGCGCCCCGCTGCGCAGCATCGACGGCTTCGGGCTCGCCTTGCTCGAGGACTACGCCGAAAAGCTCGACGATGACGGCAAGCAGTTTCTGACCTACGTTCGCGAATCGGCGCAGCAGATGTCGCAGCTCATCGACGACATGCTGGCATTGTCGCAAGTCACGCGCGGCGAATTTCAGCGCGCGCCGGTCGATCTGTCGCGGATTGCACGTTCGGTCGGTGCCGCGCTGGCGCGCGCCAATCCGGCGCGGCAGATCGATTTTGCCGTCGCCGACGGTCTTGCCGCCGAAGGCGATGCGCGGCTTGTGACCATCGCGTTCGAGAATCTGCTCGGCAATGCCTGGAAATATACCGGGCAGCGCGATCACGCGCGAATCGAAGTCGGTGCGCTGGCCGGCGGCCCGCGTACATTCTTCGTACGCGACAACGGCGCCGGTTTCGACATGGCGTATGCCGACAAATTGTTCGGCATGTTTCAGCGCCTGCATGCCAAAAACGAATTCGAGGGGACCGGGATCGGGCTTGCAACCGTGCATCGCGTAATCCGCCGCCACGGCGGAAAAATCTGGGCGGACGCCGCGGTCGGGCAGGGCGCCGCGTTCTTTTTTACCTTCGACGGCGACGCGCGCCACGCGGTTGCGCCGGACGCCGGCAGCGACGAGCCTGCCGGCGGGCCAGCAATGGAGCAATCCCATGCCGCTTGAGCCGGTCATTCTGCTTGTCGAAGACAATCCCAAAGACGAAGCGCTGACCTTGCGCGCGCTCAAGAAAGCCAATATCGCCAATCGCGTGGTGGTGGCCCGCGACGGCGTCGAGGCGCTCGACTATCTGCTCGGCACGGCGGCCGACGGCAGCCGCAACGAGCTGCCGCACCTCACCCTCCTGGATTTGAAGCTGCCGAAAATCGACGGCCACGAGGTGTTGCGGCGAATTCGCCTCGACCCGCACACCCGGCTCTTACCGGTAGTCATCCTGACGACGTCGGTCGAGGATCGCGACCGCTTGCAGGGCTATCGCCTCGGCGCCAACAGCTATGTCCGTAAGCCCGTCGATTTCACCGAATTCGCCAAGGCCGTGGTTCAGCTCGGTCTTTACTGGCTGGTCCTCAACGAGGAGCCCCCGCTGGCGCCTCGGCAGTTCACCACGTTCGCGTAAGAGCTGTGCCCCCTCGCTCAGAGGGCTGGTGGTTTTCAGGACGTGCGGCGATAGCTTGCTATTTTTGGACTTGCCATTCCTCAATATCACTGCCCTGACGCGCGACTTTGAGCGAAGCTCCTCACTTGTCGTCGGAATAAGGGCTGGTCGCTTGAGAGCATTTGACCAAGACTTCAGTTAAAGAGCCCGTTTTCGGGGAGTCGACACCGGTTGTCCGCGTCTCCGGATGCCTTAGCCGCCAGCATATTTGTTCGACGACTAAATTCTCTGAGTAAGGTTCTGGTTGATCCGGACGTAAAATCGAGATGTAGCTCCCTGGTTGCGGGATTCCGGGCAAATCGAAATTAAGTGAATAATCGGGCTTTGAGTGGCCTGCGCCACGAACGATAATGCGAACCTTCGGCACCGAAGTTCCCCCTTCGATGCGTTCATGTAGCACGGAAATTCCGGGTATTATTGTAACCAATTGTAATGCGATGGTAACAGTTTGCTGCGCGTTTGAAATTTTGGCGCGCGTTTTTTCCTGTCGTTTTTTTTGCGCAAAAGCGCAAAAGCACGGTGTCGTTTTGGCGCAAAACGTTACCGGCGCGGGCAGCGACTTAGCCGTTAGCGGATAAAGTCGCTGCCCAGCGAATCATTGCCGCCTTTCCTGTCACTTTTTCATTGACATTGAGTCACCGCTTGTGATAGAGGAGTGCCGCTCGCCCATCGAAGGGTCGTCGACCGGTGACAGCCGATCGATGGGGCGAGTGCGGTTCCCGCGGGCGGATTTGTAACCCGCCCCCGGGCGGCTCGGGCATCGGATCGGCCGGCACTATGACCGGCCCGCGAGGTGCATCGCTGGACTGGGACAGCGCAGACGGGGTAACGCCCGCCGCGCGCAAGTCGCAGGAAACACGGCCCGAAGCTGAGCCATGGCATTGATTTGCGTGGTGAGCGCCGCAGTGGAGCGCCGAGAGGCGAGCGGCTCCCGAAGGAGCCGCTGTCGCGCCCGAAGCACTGACAGACGGCAACGTCTGAACGTGTGGCGCGGCAATGGATGGTGCGCCTGTCGGCGCTCCGCCTCCCTTCTTGTTGGAGGCAGAAAGATTCGTGGCTTGCCGTGACCACGACTCGGATGCGGAACGCATCGCGAGAACGATTTTGCCTATCCGCCACAGCGACAGCGGGCACGAAAAGAAAGGCGCCGCCGTCGAACCATCCACCCCGCCATTCCCGCGAACGCGGGAATCCATAATCACAGTCCGTGCAAATATCGCTCCCACCGGGGTTATGGGTCCCGCTTCCCGCCTTCGCAGGGACAAGCTTCGCGGCGACGACGTCGATAGCTGGTTACGAGAACCGTATCTCGCTCCTTTCACATGCGCTAATGTGCCGGAGAGGAAACGACAAGGATAAGGGGAGCAAATCAAATGCAAGACGTCGGCAGCGTAGCGCAGACTCCGCAAGGCGTGACCGAAAGCTGGTGGCCCAAGGGCTGGTGGTCGATCGTCGACTACAAGATCGGCATCGTGCCGCTACCGGTGTTTGTGATCCTGCTCGGCGTGATTGCCGGGTTCGCCGCCACCGGGACCGTGCCGTCCGACATCCTGATGGCGATCGTGCTGCTGTCGATGGGCGGCTTTGCCTGCGCCGAGCTTGGCAAGCGCATCCCGATCATTCGCAACATCGGAGCGGCGGCGATTTTCGCCACCTTCATTCCGTCTTACCTCGCGTTCCATCATCTGTTGCCGGCGTCGATCTTGAATTCGGTGACGCAGTTCACCAAGGACTCGAATTTTCTGTATTTGTTCATTGCCTGCATCATCGTCGGCAGTATTCTCGGGATGGATCGCGGGGTCCTCATCAAGGGCTTCCTCAAGATCTTCATTCCGTTGATCTCGGGTTCGGTCGTCGGCTGCATCGTCGGCACGATTGTCGGGACGCTGCTGGGGCTTGGCGCCTATCACACATTCTTCTTTGTCGTCGTGCCGATCATGGCCGGCGGCGTTGGCGAAGGCGCGATCCCGCTCTCGATCGGCTATTCGCAAATCCTGCATCAGCCGCAAGGCGATCTGTTCGCCCAGGTGTTGCCGCCCGTCATGCTCGGCAGCCTCACCGCCATTCTGCTGGCGGGCACTCTCAATTTTGTCGGCAAGAAATATCCGCAGCTCACCGGCGAGGGCCGACTGCAACCCGGCGAGCACGACGAGCTTGAATTCGAGGAGAAGGACGACGAGGCCCATGTCGACGTGACCACCATCGCCGCCGCCGTCGTTACCGCCGTTACATTATATCTGATCGGCGCGCTGACGCAGCGGCTGTTCAGCTTTCCGGCGCCGGTGGCCATGCTCATCATTGCGGTGGCGCTGAAACTGGCGAAAGCGGTATCGCCGTCGCTGCAACTCGGCGCCTTTCACGTCTACAAATTCTTCTCGACGGCGGTCACCTATCCGCTGCTGTTTGCCATCGGCGTCTCGTTGACGCCGTGGGACAAACTGGTTGCCGCGTTCACCGTGCCCTATCTCATCACCATCGTCTCGACTGTGGTGGCGATCATCGCGACCGGATTCTTTGTCGGCGGCTGGCTCAAGATGTATCCGATCGACACCGCCATCGTCACCGCGTGCCATAGCGGGCAGGGCGGCACCGGCGACGTCGCGATCCTGACGGCCGGCAACCGGATGCAGTTGATGCCGTTTGCCCAGATCGCCACGCGCATCGGCGGCGCGGCAACGGTGACGCTTGTGCTGATTATCCTGACGCAGATCGGTTAGCGGGCGCGCGCAAATCAGATCAGCGGGCGCTGTGGAATTTCTTCGTCGAAATACTGCGCGACGCGCGCCAACACGCGCGGGTTGGTCAGAGTGAGCTTGCCGTTCGTTCGCGTGAACATGCCCATGCGACGCAACCGCGCTAGCGTCTTGTTGGTGTGGACCAACGAGAGGCCGAGCGCGTCGGCAATGTGTTCTTGCGTCAGCGGAAAATCGAATGTGTCGTCGGTCGTGAGTCCGAGCATTTTGGCGCGTTTGAACAGCATGACGATCAGCGCTGCAATGCGTTCGGCGGCGCTGCGGCGGCCGACGCTGGTGAGGTTTTCGTCGACGAAGCTTTCCTCGCGTGCGCCGAGCCAGGCCACGTCGAAGGCAAGGTCCGGCATCTGGCCGAACAGCGCCCAAACCTTGCGGCGCGGCAGGAGGCACAATTCGACGTCGGTCAAGGCTTCGATGCCGTGCCGTGCCGCATCGAACATGGCGGCTTGCAGCCCGATCAGGTCGCCGGGCAGCAAAAAATTCAGAATCTGGCGGCGGCCGTCGGACAGCATTTTGAACCGGAAGGCCCAGCCGGAATAAAGGGTATAGAGCTCGGGGCTGTCCTCACCGGCGCGAACGATCTCGGTGCCGGCGGGCAGCGCGAGGTGCTCACGCTTCATATCGGCAATAGCGCCGAGTTCGTTGTTGGTGATCGGCCTGAACAGGCCACAGGCGCGCAATTCACATTCCTGACAGGGGACCTGCATTTGAAGAATCCTCTAAGTATCGCCGGGCGTCAAAAGTAGCTGTCAATCCGCGCGAAATGGTCGAATTAGCTCAATGCCGGAAAGTCCGGTTCGCGCGTTGACACGAAACGATCCGAAGGGGTGGCAGAAAACGATGTCCTGACAACCGATCGCGTGTGAAAAAGTTCCATGTCCACGATTGCAAACCGGCGCTCGTCGAGCCAATGCAAACCGGCGATCGCAATGAAGCCATCCTCGTTGTCGAGGACGATTCGTTGATGCGGCAGTCGACCAGCGAGGCGCTTCACGAATTCGGTTACACCGTGTTCGACAGCGACAATGCGGCGAACGCGCTTGCCATTCTAGACCGCGAGCCCAAGGTCAAACGACGAACGCAGTCGGTCAGAGCGGTTTGCTCGATGCCGGCGTGAATTTCATTTCCAAGCCGTTCACGCTTGATCAGCTGGCGGCCGAGGTTCGCACTGTGTTGGATGCCTGACCGTCGGCGACTAACAAAAATGCGGCCGTGATTTTGGGCGCTTTTGTCGCGGGATTGTCGTTGTTTGTAGCTTGGCTATCATTTAACGTTCCGGACGCGCAGCCGCGGGCCGTTCGGCTAGTATAGCCGCGGATCGTCACCGCGAGCAGTCGCCAATATCTGCATCCGCCGCTCGCCCATCTGCGGCAACGAATTGGTGGATCTGAGGGGAGGACGGTTATGGGGTTCACACGACCTGTATTGCGAGCGCGAATAGCGTTCGCTTCCTGTGTGGTTGCTGCATCGCTAGGCCTTCTGCTCGGCGGTGCGCATGCGCAGGACAAAACCATCCTGATGAAAATGTCGACTCCGACCATCAACGACGTGCCCGACACGTTCGGCCGCAATCTGGGAGCGGCGCTGGAGAAGGACAGCGGAGGACGCATCAAAGCCGAGGTCTATCCGGCAAGCCAGCTCGGTTCGATTCCGCGGCAGATCGAGGGTACGCAATTCGGCGCCATCCAATGCGAGATCGTGCCGCCGGAATTCATGGTCGGTCTCGACGAGCGATTTCAGGTGATGGCGGCTCCGGGATTGGTCGCATCGCAGAAGCAGGGCGAAAAGGTCGCCGCCGATCCGCAGGTGCTCAAGCTGATGCTCTCGCTCGGCGCCGACAAGGGTCTGCACGGCATCGCCATGTTCATGGCCGAGCCGACCGCGGTGATCTCGAAGACGCCGATCCGGCACCTGGAGGACTTCAAGGGCAAGAAGCTGCGCATTTTCGCCTCGCCGTTTCAGAGCGTGGCCTTCGAGAAGCTCGGCGTGACGCCGGTGGCGATGTCGCTCGGCGACGTGCTGCCAGCGCTGCAGCAGGGCGCCATCGACGGCGCGATCGCCGGCATGGGTCCGTTCACCAACATGCACTTCAACGACGCGGCGAAATACATCACGCTGACCAACCAGCCGGCGATCTTCCTCATCGCCGAGGTCAATCAGAAATGGTTTGATTCGCTGCCGCCTGATCTACAGAAGCTGGTCGAGAAGGACGCCGCCGAGCAGGCCGTTGCCATCAATCCGTTCGCCGAGGATTTGCGTTTGAAGTCCGAGGCACGTTGGACGGCCGCCGGCGGCGAGCTGATAAAGCTGCCGCCCGACGAGCAGGCGACATTCATGAAAACGCTGTCGAGCGTCGGCGAGGAGGTTTCCAAGAGCAAGCCGACGCTAGCGGAGGCCTACAAGATCGTGACCGATGCGGCGGCACGGGCGAAATAAGGCATAAGTTTCGGCCGCCCTCTCGTCATGGTAGGGTCGGTGGCTCGGAGCGGCAGGATTGGGAGGATGGAATGAGCGTTGCACGGCGCGCGATTGCGGTGCGCGGAAGTTCGGTTCTGGGCGCTTTGGTTCTGGCGGCGCTGCTGCCGTATGCGGCGGCGCAGGCGCAGAACAACCCTGTCGTGATGAAGATATCGCTCGCCGCGCTCAACGACCCGCTGCACCAGTTTGCCAAGGATTTTGCGGCGCTGATCGACAAGGACGCCGGCGGCCGGATCAAGACCGAGATCTATCCCGCCAGCCAGCTGGGCACGATACCGCGGCAGATCGAAGGCACGCAGTTCGGCGCCATCCAATGTGAAATCACGCTGCCCGAATTCTATGCCGGCGTCGACGAACGCTACGCCGTTATGTCTGCGCCGGGCCTGACTGACGGGCTGGCACAGGCGCAACGTCTCACCGGCGATCCGGAGGTGCGCAAGCTGATACTCGGCCTCGGTGCAGACAAGGGCCTGCACGGTATTGCCTTGTTCACTTCGCAACCATCGCAGATCATTTCCAAAACTGCGATCCGCCGCCTCGACGATCTCAAGGGCAAGAAGATTCGGATTTTCGGGTCACAATTGCAATTGGAGGGATTTCAGCGGCTTGGTGTCACGCCAGTAGCAATGTCGTTGGGTGACGTGCTGCCGGCACTGCAGCAGGGTGCCATCGACGGCGCGGTCGCCGGCACCGTGATCTTCTCGGCGATGCATTACCAGGACGCTGCGAAGTATGTCACCGATATCGGCCAGCCGGTGGCGTTCGGCATCGCGACTGTCAGCAAGAAATGGTACGACTCTCTGCCGCCGGATTTGCAGAAGATCATCGACGATGATGCAGCCAAGGCCAATTCCCAGGTCAATCCAGAGACCGTAGACATCGTAGCGCGCGCCAACAAGACCTGGACCGACAACGGCGGCGAATTGATCAATCTTCCGCCGGACGAGCATGTGGCGATGCTCAAGACGCTCGCCAGCGGCGCGGAGGCCGCGGTTAAGGCAAAGCCTGCGCTTGAGGCGCCCTATCAGATCTTGGTTGCCGGCGCACAGCGCATCAAATAGATCGACTGGCGGGCGGGGGGAGGACGAGTATGCGCATCATAAGATCTGAAGGCCGCGTGCGGCCGATACTTGCCGCTGCCGTTCTTGTCGCCGCGTGGGCGCTGACATTCGGCGGCGCGCGGGCCGACGATAAGACCTACGTCATGAAGATCGGCACTCCGACGGTCAACGACACTCCGGAGGAGTTCAGCCGCGGCTTTTCGAAAATGGTCGAGAAGGATTCCGGCGGCCGCCTCAAAATCGAGGTCTATTCCGCGAGCAAATTGGGTTCGATGCCGCGCGAGATCGAGGGACTGCAGTTCGGCTCTATCGAATGCGCGATCATGCCGCCCGAGTTCTATGTCGGGGTTGATGAGCGTTTCGAGGTCCTCGCCACGCCGGGCCTTGTGGGTTCACTGGCGCACGGCCAGCGGATGCTGGCCCAGCCCGAAGTCATGAAGATGATGCTCTCGCTCGGCGCCGATAAAGGGCTGCACGGCATCGGGCTTTACATGGCGTTGCCGTCTTCGCTGATTTCACGGACTCCGATCCGGCAGCTCGCCGATATCAAGGGCAAGAAAATTCGGGTCTTTGCCTCGAAATTTCAGACCGAAGCATTCGATCGTCTTGGCGCAACACCGGTCGCGATGAGTTTGGGCGATGTCCTGCCGGGCGTGCAGCAGGGGACGATCGACGGGGCGATTTCCGGCATCACGGTTTTCAATGCGATGCATTTCCAGGATGCGGCAAAATACGTCACCGAGATCAACCAGCCTGGAATTTTCCTCATCGTCGAAGTCAGCAAAAAATGGTTCGAATCGCTGCCGAAGGACTTGCAGGACATCATCGATCGCGATGCCGCTGCGGAATCGGTGGCTATCAATCCGTTCGCGCAAGGGCTGTGGGAAAAAGCGCGCAAGTCTTGGGTTGACGGCGGAGGGGAACTCATCAGCCTGCCGAAGGACGATCAGGCGGCGATGATGACAACGCTCTCCAACGTCGGCGAAACCACAGCGAAGAGCAAGCCGCAACTCTTTGAAGCTTACAAGGTCGTGACGGCAGCCGCGCAACGAACGCGCTGAATGGGCACCAATTTGAAGTGAGAAGAGGCAGCACATTGGACCCGATTGGAGGGTCAATATGGTCGCAACAGGACGTGGACTGACGCGTGCGGCATTAGCTTTTGGTGCGTTCCTCGTTTGGGCAGCATTGATCGCGGGAGCGCGCGCCGACGACAAGCCCATCGTGATGAAGATATCGCTGGCGACGGTGGACGACACGCTGCACCAATTTGCCAAGAATTATGCCGCGGCCGTTGAAAAAGATTCCAATGGCCGCATCAAGACCGAGCTTTATCCGGCCAGCCAATTAGGCTCGATTCAACGGCAGGCCGAAGGTGTGCAATTCGGCGCCATCCAATGCCAGATCGTTGCGCCCGAATTTCTGGTCGGCATTGATGAGCGCTTCGAAGTGCTGGCAGCCCCGGGCTTGGTCACCTCGATGGCGCACGGACAGCGCGTCGCCGCCGACCCGGCGGTGCGCAGTCTTATGCTCGGCCTCGGTGCCGACAAGGGTCTCCATGGCGTCGGCCTGTTCATGGTGTCGCCGTCATCGGTCATTGCCCGCAGTCCGATCCGCCATCTTGCCGATTTCAAGGGCAAGAAGATCAGGATTTTTGCCTCGCAATTCGAAAGCGTGGCGATGCAGCGGCTCGGCGCGACGCCGAAGCCAATGACGTTGGCCGAAGTGTTGCCGGGACTTCAGGACAATTCCCTTGACGGCGCCATTTCAAGCGTGACGCTGTTCGTCACCTTGCACTTCGAGAGCGCCGCGAAATTTGTGACGGAGACCGGCCAGCCGGCTATTTTCGGCATCACCGAGATCAGCAAGAAATGGTACGATTCATTGCCCGCGGACCTGCGGCAGATCATCGACAAGGACGCAGCCACGGAGTCGATGGCGGTTAATCCTCAGGCGGTCGTGATCGGCGAAAAGGCCCGCCGGGCCTGGATCGACCGTGGCGGCGAGTTGATCAGCCTACCGCCCGACGAGCAGGCGACGCTGCTCAAGATCATTTCCAGCGTCGGCGATGAGGTCTCGGGGACCAAGCCGCAACTGAGTGTCGCCTATAAAATAGTCACCGATGCCGCGCAACGCGCGAAATAGGACTGGGCGCCATATTTCCGGTGCGGCATGCTGCGACGCGACAGCCATTGTACGGCGGCCGGCGATCAACTACCGTCAGATCGGACGGCGGAGGTAGTGGGCCAAAAAAGGGAAGGCGTGGCAGTCCGTCGCAACGAAAAAATTTTGCCGTCAGCGCAATATCACTGACTGTCGCCGGTGTTTGTGGGAGCGAACCCGGCGGCCGTGTGAGAGCCGAGAATAAGCTGGGGCCAGATCAGAGGGAGAACGAAATGGGTAACGAGAATCACGCTGCCTCTGCGCGTGCGGCGGTTGCCGTCGGTGCATTGGTCTTGTCATTGACACTGTCAATCGGCGCTGCGCACGCCGAGGACAAGACCTACGTCATGAAGATCACGGGGCCGACGATCAACGATGCGCCGCACCTCTTCATGAAGAATTTCGCCGCCGCGGTCGAACGCGATTCTGGCGGCCGCATCAAGAGCGAGGTTTATCCCGCCAGCCAGTTGGGGTCGATCCCACGGCAGATCGAAGGCACGCAGTTCGGCGCCATCCAGGTGGCGAATATTCCGCCCGAATTCTTCGTCGGCGTCGACGAGCGCTTCGAGGTGATGGCCGCGCCCGGACTTGTCGATTCGATGGAACATGCCCAGCGTGTCGCCGCCGATCCGGAAGTGCTGAAATTCATGCTCGGTCTCGGCGCCGACAAAGGGCTGCACGGCGTCGGACTCTACGTCGCCCAGCCGTCCTGCGTCATTTCCAGAACGCCGATCCGCCGACTTGCCGACTTCAAAGGCAAGAAGCTCCGGATATTCGCCTCGCAGTTTCAGACCGAAGCGTTCAACCGGCTGGGCGTGACGCCGGTGGCGATGACGCTCGGCGACGTCTTGCCGGCGATCCAGCAGGGCGCGATCGACGGCGGTATCGCCGGCATCGGCGTGTTCTACAACATGCACTTCCACGATGCTGCGAAATACGTCACCGAGACCAACCAGCCCGCGATCTTCATCATCGTCGAGGTCAGCCAGAAGTGGTACGATTCTCTGCCGAAGGACTTGCAGCAGATCGTCGACCGCGACGGTGCGGCGGAGTCCATGGCGATCAATGCGCCGGCGTTGAAGATGTATCAGGACCAACGCAAGGGTTGGGTTGCCGCCGGCGGCGAGCTCATCAACCTGTCCAAGGACGAGCAGGCGGAAATGATGCACATGCTGTCGAGCGTCGGCGATGACGTCTCAAAGTCGAAGCCGGCGTTGCACGGAGCCTACGAGATCGTGACCGCCGCCGCGAACCGAACGCGGCAGGCGCCAACCCAGTAATTGCATAGCCGGGGAAAACCAGAGGGAGAACCGGAATGCACTCGTACAAACGTTCGACATTGCGGCGCGCGGCGGTTGTCGCCGCCGGATGTGCGATGGCGCTCATGCTTCCGCTGGCGGCGGCTCACGCTGAAGGCCAGCCCATCGTGATGAAGATCACGCTGCCGACGATCAACGACGCGCCGTACGTATTTGCCAAAAACTTCGCCGCCGCGGTCGAGCGTGATTCCGGCGGGCGGATTAAATCCGAGGTCTACCCGGCGAGCCAGTTGGGCTCGATGCCGCGGCAGATCGAAGGCGTGCAGTTCGGCGCGATCCAGGTGGCGGTGATTCCGCCGGAGTTCTACGTTGGCGTCGACGAACGCTTCGAAGTCATGGCGGCCCCCGGCCTGGTCGATTCCATCGAACACGGCCAGCGCGTTGCCGCCGATCCGGCGGTGCTCAAGCTCATGCTCGGGTTGGGTGCCAACAGAGGGCTGCACGGCGCCGCGTTGTTCATCGCTTCGCCGACCTGCCTGCTGTCGCGGACGCCGATCCGTCATCTCGCTGATCTTCAAGGCAAGAAAATCCGGATCTTTGCTTCGGATTTCCAGTCGGTGGCGTTCAAGCGACTCGGCGTGACGCCCGTAGCGATGTCGCTCGGCGATGTACTGCCGGCGGTGCAACAGGGCGCCATTGACGGCGCAATCTCGGGCATCGGTCCGTTCGTCCTGATGCATTTCGGCGACGCGGCGAAATACATTACTGAGACCAATCAGCCGTCGATCTTCCTCGCCGTCGAAGTCAGCAAGAAATGGTACGATTCGCTGCCCGGCGACTTGCAGCAGATCATCGACAAGGATGCTGCCGCGGAAGCGGTGGCGATCAATCCGGTAGCGCTGAAAATGTACGGCGACCAGCGCAAGGCGTGGGTGGACGGCGGCGGCGAGCTCATCACCCTGCCGCGCGACGAGCAGGCCGCGATGATGGCGACATTCGCCAGCGTCGGCGACGACGTCTCGAAGGCGAAGCCGGATGTGCACGAGGCCTATCAGATCGTTTCCGACGCGGCGAAGCGAACGCGGCAGGCGCCAAGCCAATGATTGGGACGCCGCGACAGCCGCGACACGGCAGGGTCGACTGAGATGGACGCTATAGTCACGACCATGCATTGGCTCCTGAGGATCACCCGCGCGGTGGCCGGCGTTTGCCTCCTGGGCAGCGTGGCGATCAACTTCGCCAACATCATCGGCCGCTACTTCTTCAGCGTGTCTATTCCATGGGCGGAAGAAATCATGCTCTTCCTCATGGTCGGTTGCGTGTTCACCGGCTGCTGCGCGGTCGCCTGGGAAGGGCGGCAGATCAAGATGGACGTCGTGGTCAGCATGCTGCCGGCCAAGATGCGTGAACTTCTCGCACTGTTTTCCGAACTTGTGCTGATCGCGGCCGCGGCTGCGGTCACCGCATTTGCCTGGCCGGTTATCACTCAGCTCGCCGCGTTCGACGAGCGCAGCCAGGCGGCCAACTTTCCGCTCGTTATTCCGCAGGCGATGATCCCGATCGGCTACAGCTTGATGGCACTCCTCGTCGCAGTGCGGCTGATGCGGCGCCCGCCCCGCGCCGGCGGTAACAACGCCACGCATTAGGCAGGCAGCGACGATGGCATATTTCGTCTACTTCGCACTGCCGATGATCCTGCTTGTGATCGGTTTTCCGATCTTCCTCATTCTGCTTGTGACCTCCATTGTCGCAGTCTTGACCGTCGCCGACGTGCCGACCGAGGCGATTCAGACCTACATGTTCGGCAGCCTCGATAATTTCCCGCTCCTGGCCGTTCCGTTCTTCGTCCTTGCCGGCGAGATTATGGCGCAAGGCGGCATCGCCCGGCGCGTCATCGCCATGGTGATGGCCATCGTCGGCGGCGTGCGCGGCTCGCTCGCGGTGACCACAGTTGCGGCTTCCGAACTGTTCGGCGCGATGTCGCATACCGCGGTCGGCACCGTCGTGGCGATGGGCCGGATGATCTATCCGGCGTTGAAGGAGGGTGGCTACAACGAGCGCTTCGCAGTCGGACTGATCGCATCCTCGGGCGCGATTGCCGTCGTCATTCCGCCGTCGATCGCGATGATCCTTTATGCCATCTCATCGGAGCAATCCGCCGTTCTGCTGTTCACGGCAGGAATTTTGCCGAGCCTGCTGATCGGCGTCATCGACGCCCTGTATGTCATGGGTTATGCGCGGGCGAAGGGCGTGCCGCTCGGCGATCGCGCGCACTGGGCATCGATCTGGAAAACCAGCAAAGAGGCGAGCTGGTCGGTCGGCTCGCTGGCGGTGATCTTCGGCGGCATCTATGGCGGCGTCTTCACCCCGACCGAGGCCGCCGGCGTTGCAGTGGTTTATTCGCTGTTCGTAACGATTTTCATCTACCGCGAAGTCGATCTTGCCGGCCTTTGGCGGATCGTGATGTCGTCGGCATTTCTGATCTCGCAGATCCTCCTGATCGTGACCTCGGCCGGCATTTATTCGTGGCTGCTGACCACGAGCGGTATTCCGCAGCAGATCGTTTCGTCGATCGAGGGATTGCATCTGGCGCGGTGGGAACTGCTGCTGATCCTCAACATCGGACTGTTGCTTGCCGGCAGCTTTCTCGAGCCGCCGGCGGCAATTCTGATCCTGACGCCGCTGTTGCTGCCGATCGTGCGGGCCGTTGGCGTCAACCCAATTCACTTTGGCATTATCGTGGCGGTCAATCTCAGCCTTGGTATGTACACGCCGCCATTTGGACTTAATCTGTTCTCGTCGCAGGCTATCTTTAATGCTCCGCTGAGCCGTATTTATCTCGGCGTGCTGCCATTCCTCGCCGTCAACTTCATCGCGCTAATGCTTATTACCTATATACCCGCAATCTCGATGGTGCTGGTCAGCCACTAATTGCAGGCATTTTGATCAATTGTTCCGAAGCGGATTCTCGGAACTAAAATATTGTTCCCTTTGTTATCGTTTCGCGGGGTCATCCCGCGAAACAGGAGAAGTTTCCCATGGGTAACGAGAACGAGAAAGAGAACCAGGGCGGCCAGCGCGGCGGTCAACAGGGCGGCCAACAGAAACCGGGCCAGCAGAATCAGCAGCCGGGTCGCCAAGGCGGCCAACAGGGCGGCCAGCAGGGTGGCGGCGGCCAGGGTGGACAACAGAATCAGCGCTAACAGCGCCGACGGGGTTCATCGATAATGGAAGTCCTCCGGCTGCGGCCGGGGGACTTTTTTTGCGACGAGTCGTTGTTATTTCACTGAACGCGCGATGCGGTTCAATTTAAGAGGTTTTTGAAGAACGCCATGAAGCTCTTTAAATGCCAGCATTGCGGTCAACTCCTCTATTTTGAAAACTATAAATGCGAAAAATGCGGTCACGATCTCGGCTACATCGCCGAGGCCGAGACGTTATCCGCGCTCGAGCCCGAAGCCGGCAATTGGCGCGCGCTCGCGATCAAGAACAAAGTGTACCGCTTCTGCGCCAACGCGCAGTTCAACGTTTGCAATTGGCTGGTCGATGCGGATGGGCCAGACGCTTACTGCGCTGCCTGCCGGCATAACCGGACGGTGCCCGATACATCCGCAGTCAGTAATCATGTCGCCTGGCGAAAGATTGAAATCGCCAAGCATCGGCTGTTCTACACACTGATAAAGCTGAAGTTGCCGCTCGATTGCGGATTCATCGACAACCGCGAGCGTCTCGCTTTCGATTTTCTGGCGACTCCGCTCGATGCCGCGACGCCGAGGATCATGACCGGACATGAAGGCGGCCTGATCACCGTCGCCCTCGAGGAGGCCGACGATGCCGAGCGCGAGAAGCGGCGCACCAGCATGCATGAGCCCTATCGCACGCTGCTCGGCCACTTTCGTCACGAAGTCGGCCATTACTACTGGGACATTCTGGTGCGTGACGGCAACCAGATTGAAGGCTGTCGCCTGATCTTCGGCGACGAGCGGATGGATTACGCGCAAGCGCTGCAGAAACATTACGCCGAAGGGCCGCCGCCCAACTGGCAGGACAATTTCGTCAGCGCCTACGCGACGACGCATCCCTGGGAGGACTTCGCCGAAACCTGGGCGCACTATTTGCACATCGTCGATACGCTGGAGATGGCGCGGGCTTTCGGCATCTATGTCAATCCCCCGATCGCGCGCAGCGGGGAGCTGGAGGCTGCGGTCGATTTTCAGCCCTACCGCGCGCCCGACATCGCGACCCTGATCGACACCTGGCTGCCGTTGAGCAATGCGCTCAATTCGCTGAGCCGGACCATGGGCCAGCCGGACATCTATCCGTTCATCCTGTCGTCGGCCGTTATCAGGAAGCTCGGGGCAATCCACGCTCTCGTCCACGGCGACCGGCTGGCGACCGGTGCCAATCAACAGCCGGCGCCCGTAAAACCCCCGGTTCCCGCGAAACCGGAGACGGTCCAGCTCGTTCAGGAGCTCCTGGGCTCGTACTCGGAGCAGGTATCGCGGCCCCCGCGGCGGGGCTGGCGCGGTAAGCTGCGAAGAATTTTTTCACCTTAGCTTCTCTTTGGCGGAACCTTCCACATTTTGCCGCGTTCGGGGTCATGGCAAGGAAGGTGAGGCCTGAAAGTGAGGGGGAATCCGCTCCGGCATTGGTACTGGCGGTGGCAAGTAGCCCCGGCGGCTTTGGCGCGTCTGGCGCCGGTCGCCCCCGCGCCCGGTTCCGGTGCTATCCCGCTCAGCCTCCGCCATGCCGTACTTGCCATATCCGGGCGCTACGCCCGCGCCTTTGCGGATTCCGGAGACCTTTATGCCGACGCCTGCCGAACTGCTTGATCCGACCGCCGCCAACGGTGCCTCCCACACCGAGGCGCTGCCTGAAACAGGCGAACACAGCCTTAACGGCGACGCCCACGGACTGACGGAACTGCTCTACGCGCTGCAATCGATGCGGGTCGGCGACTTCTCAGTGCGCATGGCCGGCGACCGGATCGGCATCATGGGCAAGATCGCCGACACCTTTAATGAGATCGTCGCCACCAACGAACGCATGGCGCTCCAGCTCGAGCGCGTCGGCCAGGTGGTCGGCCGCGAAGGCAAGACCCGGCAGCGTGTGCGCTTCGGGCTTCCCGACGGCGCTTGGGGCGAAATGGAATCCTCCGTCAATTCGCTGATCGACGATCTGCTCTGGCCGACCACGGAAGTGACCCGCGCCATCGCCGCGGTGGCGCAGGGCGATCTGCTGCGAACGGTGAGTCTTGACGTCGACGGCCGGCCGCTCAAGGGCGAGTTCCTGCGCTCCGCCGAAATCGTCAACACGATGATCAAGCAGCTCAACGTGTTCACCTCGGAGGTGACGCGGGTAGCGCGCGAGGTCGGCACCGAAGGCAAGCTCGGCGGCCAGGCTCAGGTCGGCGGTGTGACCGGCGTGTGGAAGGATCTCACCGAGAGCGTCAACTCGATGGCGTCAAACCTGACGGCGCAGGTCCGCAACATCGCCGAAGTGACGATCGCAGTGGCAAACGGCGACTTGTCGAAGAAGATCACGGTCGACGTTCGCGGCGAAATTCTGCAGCTCAAGGAAGCCATCAACACGATGGTCGATCAGCTGCGCTCGTTCGCTTCGGAAGTGACGCGCGTCGCGCGCGAGGTCGGCACCGACGGCAAGCTCGGCGGTCAGGCGATCGTGCCCGGCGTCGCCGGGACCTGGAAGGATTTGACCGACTCGGTGAACGCGATGTGCGGCAATCTCACCGATCAGGTGCGCAATATTGCGCATGTCACTACGGCCGTGGCGCGCGGCGACCTGTCGCGCAAGATCACGGTGGACGTGCGCGGCGAAATTCTCGAATTGAAGGACACCATCAATACGATGGTGGACCAGCTCAATTCGTTCGCATCCGAGGTAACGCGCGTCGCGCGCGAGGTCGGCACCGAAGGCAAGCTCGGCGGTCAGGCGCAGGTACCCGGCGTTGCCGGAACCTGGAAGGACTTGACCGACAGCGTGAACTTCATGGCCGGCAACTTGACGGCGCAAGTCCGCAACATCGCCGACGTCGCCACCGCCATCGCCGGCGGCGACCTGTCGAAGAAGATCACGGTGAACGTCTCCGGTGAGATCTTGCAGCTCAAGGAAACCATCAACACGATGGTGGATCAGCTCAACGCATTTGCCGGCGAAGTGACGCGCGTGGCGCGCGAGGTCGGTACCGACGGCCGCCTCGGCGGCCAGGCCAACGTGCTCGGCGTCGCCGGAACCTGGAAGGACCTGACCGACTCGGTCAACTCGATGGCGTCGAATTTGACCGGCCAGGTTCGCAACATCGCCGAGGTGGCGACGGCGATCGCCGGCGGCGACCTGTCGCGCAAGATCACGGTCGACGTGCGCGGTGAAATTCTGGAGCTGAAAGATACCATCAATACGATGGTGGACCAGCTCAACGCCTTCGCCGGCGAAGTGACGCGCGTGGCGCGCGAGGTCGGCACCGAAGGCAAGCTCGGCGGCCAGGCCATGGTGCGCGGCGTTGCCGGCACTTGGAAGGACCTCACCGACTCGGTCAACTCGATGGCGTCGAACTTGACCGGCCAGGTCCGTAACATCGCTGAGGTTGCCACCGCCGTGGCGCGCGGCGACCTGTCGCGCAAGATCACGGTCGACGTGCGCGGTGAGATTCTGGAGCTCAAAGACACGCTCAACACCATGGTCGATCAGCTCAACGCCTTCGCCGCCGAAGTGACGCGCGTGGCGCGCGAAGTCGGCACCGAAGGCAAGCTCGGCGGCCAGGCCAACGTGCCGGGCGTCGGCGGCACGTGGAAGGATTTGACTGACTCGGTCAATTCGATGGCGTCGAATTTGACCGGCCAGGTCCGCAACATCGCCGAAGTCGCGACCGCGATCGCCGGCGGCGACCTGTCGCGCAAGATCACGGTCGACGTGCGCGGCGAGATCCTTCAGTTGAAGGAAACGCTCAACACCATGGTGGACCAGCTCAACCGCTTTGCCGGCGAGGTGACGCGCGTTGCCCGCGAGGTCGGCACCGAAGGCCGCCTCGGCGGCCAAGCCAACGTGCCGGGGGTCGCCGGCACCTGGAAGGACCTCACCGACAGCGTCAACTCGATGGCCGGCAACCTGACGGCGCAGGTTCGCAATATCGCCGAGGTGACCACCGCGGTGGCGCGCGGCGATTTGAGCCGCAAGATCACGGTCGACGTGAAGGGCGAAATTCTCGAGTTAAAAAACACCATCAACACGATGGCCGATCAGCTCAACGCTTTCGCATCCGAAGTGACGCGAGTCGCGCGCGAGGTCGGTACCGAGGGCAAGCTCGGCGGCCAGGCGCAGGTGCCGGGCGTCGCCGGCACCTGGAAAGACCTGACCGACAACGTCAACTTCATGGCGTCGAACCTGACGGCGCAAGTGCGCAACATCGCTGAAGTGGCGACCGCGATCGCCGGCGGCGACCTGTCGAAGAAGATCACGGTGGACGTTCGCGGCGAAATGTTGCTGCTCAAGGACACCCTTAACACCATGGTCGAGCAGCTGCGCTCGTTCGCCGCCGAAGTGACGCGTGTCGCGCGCGAGGTCGGCGCCGATGGGCGCCTCGGCGGCCAGGCAGTGGTGCCCGGCGTTGCCGGCACGTGGAAAGACCTGACCGACAACGTCAACCTGCTGGCGGCAAACCTCACGACGCAGGTCCGCAATATCGCCGAGGTGACGACCGCCGTGGCGCGCGGAGATCTTTCGCGCAAGATCACGGTGGACGTGAAAGGCGAAATTCTCGAACTGAAAAATACCATCAATACGATGGTCGATCAGCTCAATGGTTTTGCGTCCGAAGTGACGCGCGTCGCCCGCGAGGTGGGCACCGAAGGCCTGCTCGGCGGCCAGGCGCAAGTCCCCGGCGTTGCCGGCACCTGGAAAGATTTGACCGACACGGTGAACGTGATGGCCGCCAACCTGACCGAGCAGGTGCGTGGCATCGTGAAGGTGGTGACCGCGGTCGCAAACGGCGATCTCAAGCAAAACCTTGCGGTGAAATCGAAAGGCGAGGTGGCGGCGCTGGCCGAGACCATCAACAATATGACGGACACGCTGGCGATTTTCGCCGATCAGGTGACGACCGTGGCCCGCGAGGTCGGCGTCGAGGGTCGCCTCGGCGGTCAGGCCAACGTGCCCGGCGCGTCCGGCACCTGGAAGGACCTGACCGGCAACGTCAATCTGCTCGCCGCCAATCTGACGACGCAGGTTCGCGCCATCGCCGAGGTGGCTACCGCGGTGACCAAGGGCGACCTGACGCGTTCGATTCAAGTCGAGGCCCGCGGCGAAGTGGCGGAACTCAAGGACAATATCAACACGATGATCGACAACTTGCGGCTCACCACCGACCGCAATACCGAACAGGATTGGCTGAAGACCAACCTCGCCAAATTCACCAACATGCTGCAAGGCCAGCGCGACCTCACCACGGTCGGCCGTCTGTTGCTCTCCGAGCTGACGCCGCTGGTCAACGCCCATCAGGGCGTCATCTACCAGATCGAGGGCGAGGAGGCGCAATCTCTCAAGCTCCTCTCGGCCTACGCCGACGACGGAGCGAACGGCCATCCGCAAAGCCTGCGCGCCGGCGAGGGTCTCATCGGCCAGTGCGCGGTCGACAAGCGCCGCATGCTGATCACGGATATGCCCGACAGCGCCGTGCCGATCAGCTCGGCCTTGTTCAAGGTGACCCCGCGCAACAACATCGTGCTGCCGGTGCTGTTCGAGAACCAGGTGAAGGCGGTGATCGAACTCGCGTCCATCCAGGAGTTCACCGCGTTGCAGACCATGTTCCTCGAGCAGCTGACGACCTCGATCGGCATCGTGCTCAACTCGATCGAGGCGACGATGCAGACCGAAGGCCTGCTCAAGCAGTCGCAACAGCTCGCGGGAGAATTGCAGGCGCAGCAGCGGGAGCTGCAGCAAACCAACGAGCAACTCGAGCAGAAGGCGCAGCAGCTCGCCGAGCGCAACGTCGAGGTAGAGCGCAAGAACCAGGAAATCGAGCAGGCTCGCCGGGCACTCGAAGAGAAGGCCACCGAGCTTGCGCTGACATCCAAGTACAAGTCGGAGTTCCTCGCCAACATGTCGCATGAGTTGCGCACGCCGCTCAACTCGATCCTGATTCTCGGCCAACAGCTTACCGACAACCCGGAAGGCAATCTGACCGGGAAGCAGGTCGAGTTCGCCCGCACCATTCACGGCGCAGGGACCGACCTGCTCAACCTCATCAGCGACATCCTCGACCTGTCGAAGATCGAATCGGGCACCGTCACGGTCGATGCCGCGGAGGTATTCTTCTCGAATCTGGTGGACATGGTCGCGCGGCCCTTCCGCCACGAGGCGGAGACGCGGCAACTTTCGTTCGAGGTCCATGTCGATCCGAACCTCGGGCGCACCATCACGACCGACACCAAGCGGTTGCAGCAGGTTCTCAAGAACTTGCTGTCGAACGCGTTCAAATTTACCGCGCAGGGCGGCATTCGACTTAACGTCACTGCGGCGATGGGCGGCTGGAGCACGGAGCACCCGGTGCTCAGCCAGACGCCGGCTGTCGTCGCGTTCGAAGTCAGCGATACCGGCATCGGCATCCCGGCCGAGAAACAGAAGATCATCTTCGAAGCGTTCCAGCAGGCGGACGCCTCGACGAGCCGGAAATACGGCGGTACCGGCCTTGGTCTTGCCATCAGCCGTGAACTGGCGAGCCTCCTCGGCGGTGAAATTCATCTGCGCAGTTCTCCCGGCACCGGCTCGACCTTTACGCTCTATCTGCCGATCAAATACGTCGGACCGACTGTGCCGCTCCACGCTGCGGCGGCAGCCACGCCAATGCCGCCGGCGCAACTTGCCGGACTGCACATTACCGCGGAGCGCGTGGTCGAGCCGATCCCCGATGACCGGATGGATTTGCAGCCCGGCGACAAGATCCTGCTCATAGTCGAGGACGATCCTCACTACGCGCGAATCCTGATCGATCTCGCGCGCGACAAGGGTTTCAAGGCGCTGTTGGCGATGCGCGGCGACGATGCACTCAATCTTGCCAAGCAATATCAGCCGACCGCAGTGTCGCTCGACGTTTTCCTCCCGGACATGCTGGGCTGGAACGTGCTCAGTCAGCTCAAGCAAAGCTCGCTGACCCGGCATATCCCGGTGCAGATCGTCACCTTGGACGAGGATCGCCAGCACGGACTGTCGCGTGGTGCATTCTCCTTCGTCACCAAGCCCACGACCCGCGAAGGCATCGCGGACGCGCTTTCCAAGATCAAGGAGTTTTCGCAGCCGCGCCGAAAGCGCCTCCTGGTTGTCGAGGACAACAAGGCCGAGCAGATGAGCATTCATCAGTTGCTAGGCCACGACGACATCGAGATCGTCGCTGCAAGCTCCGGCGACGAGGCACTGGCGGCGTTGCATGATCGGCAGTGCGACTGCGTCGTGCTCGATCTGCGGCTGCCGGACATGTCGGGGTTCGAAGTGCTGGAGCGGATGCGGGCCGATGCGGCGCTTGCCGACGTCCCGGTCGTCGTCTTCACCGGCCGTGAATTGTCGGCCGAGGAGGACGCGCAGCTGCACACCATGGCGCGCAGCATTGTGGTCAAGGGCGTAGAATCTCCAGAACGGCTGCTCGACGAAACGGCGCTGTTCCTGCATCGGGTCATCGGCGATCTGCCGCCCGAGAAGCAGGATATGCTGGAGAAACTTAACAGTTCCGACGAGGACCTTGTCGGACGCACCGTGCTGCTGGTCGATGACGATTCGCGCAATATCTTCGCGTTGTCGAGCGTGCTGGAGCGCCGTGGCATGAAGGTTCTCACGGCTACCACCGGCAGGGAGGCCATCGCGTTGATCGAGGACACTCCCGATCTCGCGATCGTGCTCATGGACATCATGATGCCGGAAATGGACGGCTATCAGACCATCGACAGGATACGCCAGAACCGCGCCTATCGCCGCCTGCCGATCATTGCACTCACCGCGAAGGCGATGAAAGGCGACCGCGAGAAGTGCCTAGAAGCCGGCGCGTCGGATTATCTCGCCAAACCCGTCAACACCGAACAGCTCCTGTCCGCGCTGCGGATGTGGCTGCATCGCTAGGCGGGCAACGTCCATGACCGACAAAGTCAACGTCCTGCTGGTCGACGATCAGCCAGACAAGCTCCTCGCTTACGACGTGATTCTCAACGGCCTTGGCGAAAATCTGGTCAAGGCGGCATCGGCACGCGAGGCGTTGCAGTTCCTGCTCAAGAACGATGTGGCGGTTGTGCTCATCGACGTCTGCATGCCGGAGCTCGATGGCTTTCAACTGGCGGCCATGTTGCGGGAGCATCCACGCTTCAAGGAAACGGCGATCATCTTCATTTCGGCGATTCACCTGACCGATATCGACCGCATCCGCGGATATGAGATGGGCGCGGTGGATTATGTCCCGGTGCCAGTGATTCCGGAAGTGCTGCGGGCGAAAGTCAAGATATTCGTCGAGTTGCACCGCAAGACTCGCGAGCTCGAACAGCTCAACTCGATGCTGGAGCGCCATGTCGCCGAACGCACCGCCGAACTTGAAGCTTCGAACGCGCGGCTGTTGCAGAGCGAACAGGGGCGGAGTCTCGCGCTCGCGGCGGGTCAGATGGGTTCGTGGGACTGGGATCCCGCGACCGACGAATGGCGATGGGACGAGGGCCAGTACCGGATCTTCGGCGTCGACCCGCAATCCTTTCGCGTAACGGCGACGAACATCGGCACGCTCATCCATCCCGAGGACGCGCCGCCGCTGCGCGAGCACCTTCAGCGCGTTTCGATGGGCGAGCGCACGCAGCAGGTCGAGTTTCGCGTCAGACGTCCAAGCGGCGAATTGCGTTGGTGCACCGGTACGGCGGCGTCGAGCGTCGATGCTGGCGGCCGCGTGGTGCGGATCAGCGGCGTCACGATCGACGTCACCGATCGCAAGGAAGCAGAGACGCGTCAGGTTCTGCTTGCGCGCGAGGTCGACCACCGGGCGCGTAACGCCCTTGCCGTCATTCAGTCGATTATCCGGCTGACGCGCGCAAGAAGTGTCGACGACTACGTGGAGACAGTCGATGGCCGAATCAAAGCTTTGGCGCGGGCGCATACGCTATTATCGGACTCGCGTTGGCGCGGCGCCGATCTTGGCACACTGGTTGGCGAGGAACTGGCGCCATATCGCGCCGGCGACAAGGTTGCCATCAGCGGCCCCGACATCTCGTTGTTGCCGGCGACCGCTCAGGGCATTGCCTTGGCGCTGCACGAACTCGCCACCAATGCGGCAAAGCACGGCGCGCTGTCGTCGATGAAGGGCAACGTCAGCCTCACCTGGCAGATGCAATCGGGCGCATTGACGCTGCATTGGAAGGAAGACGGCGGGCCAAGGATCAAGCCGCCATCCGAGCGCAATTTCGGCTTGAAGGTCATTCGCGCCAGCATCGAGCAGCAGCTTGGCGGGAGGGCGCAGTTCGATTGGAATTCCAAGGGATTGCGCTGCGATCTGTCGATTCCGTTTGTCGAGAGGCCAATGGCTCTCGATTGCGACGATCCTCCTGATGAGAACAAGGTCAATGGCACTGCCATTGCATTGAGCAAGCTCGACCGGCCGCGCGTGCTTCTTGTTGAAGACGAAGCGCTCGTCGGCATCATGATTCAGGAATGCTTGACTGAATTCGGCTTTCAAACCGTCGGTCCGGTCTGTACGGCGTCGGAGGCCCTGGCAGCGGCCCAAGACGGGCATTTCGATGCCGCCATCCTCGATATCAATCTCGGCGACAGTTCGGTTTACCGGGTCGCTGAAATATTGTCGGCCCGCGGCGTGCCGTTCATCTTCGTCACCGGTTACGATTCCGACAGCATCGACAGCCGCTTCAACGACATTCCGGTTTTACAGAAGCCAATCGAGCGGCAAATGCTGCAGAAGATTTTCGCGACCGACGCAAGGCGGCCGATCGCCTGTTGAATTAATTCGCCGACCAGATGCCGATCGTCTTGTCGTCACTGCCCGACGCGAGGCGGTGACCATCGGGCGACACCGCGAGGGAGCGAATGCTCCCGGAATGTCCGGTCAGCGTGCGCAGGAGTTGACCGCCTTCGGCGTCCCACATCAGGATATTGCTGTTGCCGCCACCGGCGAAAAGATGCTTGCCATCACTGGAAAATTGGACCGCGTTAAGCGTGCCCGATTCCGAAGTAAGCGTGCGAGTCTGCTGCCCGGTGTCCACATTCCAGATGGCGACCGAGTTGGCTGCGCCGCTTGCGGCAATGCGCTTGCCGTTCGGTGCAACCGCGACCGACAGGACGGGGCCGGCCTGGTTGGTGAACAATTGCAGGTTTTGCCATGTGTCGGCATCCCAAATCCGGACCGTGCCGTCCTTGCTGCCGGAGATCAGCGCCTTGCCGCTCGGAAAATATGCAACCGAGGTAACGACGTCGGCGTGACCACGCAGCACGCGCAGCAATTCGCCGGTTGCGGCGCTCCAGATCCTGATATTGCCGTCCGCGCTGCCGGAGACGATCCGCGTACCGTCGGGCGACGAGGTCACCGACCACATGGCGGGCGGCACTTCCCAAGAGTAAGTCTGATCGGAACGCAGCGAACGGATCGCTTCTCCGGTGTCGGCATCCCAGATGATGACGGTGCGGTCGAAGCTGCCGGACACGATACGCTTGCCGTTCGGCAGGAACGCGACCGCTGAGACGGTGTCGGTGTCGCCGGTCATGGTCTTGAGCGCTTGCCCGGAGACGGTGTCCCAGATTTTGAGCGACCTGTCGGCACTGCCGGACACCAGAATGTGGCCACCGGGCGCGAAAGCCAAGGCGGTGACCGCCCCGGAATGTCCGCTGAGCGTGAGCAGGCGCTGGCCACTGCCGCCCGAGCCGCCAGAGAAGACAGCGACCGCAACGATCAGCAGCAAGACCGCAACCGCGCCGGCGATCGACAGCCGCATCACCTGGCCTTGCCGGCTGTCCGGCCAAATCTGCTCACGCCAATCGGCCGGCAGCGCCGAAGCAAACGAATACGTCTTGCCGGCGCCGGCGGATGCCGCGGCAATGGCAGGCATCGCTGCGGTGCGGCTGCCGGTGCGGCGTGGGGCGTCTGTCGGTGCCGCGGCGGCCTGACGTTCCGCCGTCGATGGCCGCCCGCCATGCGACGGCACCTTGGTTTCACGGCTTGGCGGTGGCTTGGGTGTTTGGCTGAGGATCGTATCCATCGCCTTGATGAGACGATCCATGTGGTAGTCGAAATCCTGGCCGGTATCGATCTTTACCGCATTGCGGAACGCGAAGTCCTTCAAGCTCGGCGGCAGTTGTTCGGAACTCGGCATCCGAGTAGAGCCGATCAACACCGGAATGATAGGCACGCGCCGTCGCAGCGCGGTTTCGACCTCGACCCTGACCGGATCGGCCTCTTCCAGGATACGTTCGGCGCCGCCTTGTGCGGCGCCGAGCCAGCTCGGGCCTACGATGGCCAGCAGGATGTGGGTAGATCGCAGTACCTCATTGATGTGGACGCGAAAATCGATACCAGCCGGAATATCGTCGATATCCCGGAAGATGGCCTCTTTGCCGTAATAGGCGATGAGACGATCAAAGATGCGGCCGGTCATCGCCTCGGAGTCGGCGCGACGATAGGAAATGCTGATTTTCGGCATCAGAACCGGCTTCGCCGGAAATGAACCATTCCGGCCCTCAAGTTTCCGCTTGGCGGCTTTTTATCCCAGCACTGCACTTGGCGACCCGTTCGAATCTATAGCATTTCCCGGCGCCAAGTGCTTTCGGCGCCAAGTGCCGATCGGGCGCGAGTTCCCGCTCGCGCCGTTATTATTCTGAGGCAAATTCGGTTCTTGCCCCTCCTTAGCCCAAATTCGCCATTATCCATCATCTCGCTCGACCCCGGCCTCGCGCAAGATTCCGGCTGATTGCTTTTTCTGTCAATGCCTTGGCATGACGCACCAATTGCCCGGCCGGTTGATTGCTAAACGGCGATTGATCGGGCACAATTTGCACAGAAACTGGAGTCGTCAGTCGGCTCCTCGGGAGATTTTAATGTCTGGAATCGGGAAAGCCTCAGTCTGGACCGCCGTGGGCTTGTCGTTTGGAGCCAGTCTGCTGATTCTAGCCCCAACCGAGGCCTCGGCGCAGTTACCCAATATCGATTCGATTATCCGCGGCGCCCTGCAACACAACAACGGCGGCTATTACCGGGGACCGAGCACGCATCATTCCAGGAGCCACTCGGAGGATTCTTCCGGCAGCTCTTCCAATAACGCGCCGGCCAAGGAAAAAGATGCGACCCAGGACGAGTCAGCGTCCGCTAATGGCGGCGCGCGCCTCTCCAACTCATCGTCAAATACCACGTCAAACACGACGTCAAACACCGCGCGGTCGCAAACATCCGATGCAGCCGTTTCGTCGTCGGCTCCTCCGAGCCGGGTGACGAACGATGCGCCGTCGTTCGCGCCTTCACGCTGACGTCATCGGTAAATTATTGTTTGTTCGCCGCGGCTAGACGATCGAGCGCGCGCTTTGCGTCGACGCTGCCGTTGCTGGCGGCCTTTTTATATTGGGCGATGGCATCCTCGGTGCTTTGCTTGGTGCCGAGCCCCTTTTCGTACATGAAGCCAAGGCGGAACTGGGCTTCGGCGAATTGCTGATCGGCGGCTTTACCGTACCAGGCTATTGCCTGTTTGTAGTCCTTATCGACGCCGTGGCCGAAGAAATACATGTCGCCGAGGTTTTTCTCCGCCTTGGCAAATCCCTGATCGGCCGCCTTCTGGTACCAGACGATCGCCTGTTTGTCGTCTTCCGCAATCCCGTCACTGCCCGTGGCGTAGAGAATGCCGAGCAGATTCTGCGCTTCGGGATAGCCGTGGTCGGCGGCGCTGCGATAAAGCTGTACCGCACGCTGCACGTCTTTGTCGGTGCCGATGCCCTTTTCATACATGTAGCCGAGACGATACTGCGCGTCGGGCCAATCCTGTTGCGCTGCCTTCAGGTACCATGATGCCGCGTCGGTATAGCTTTGGCTAAGGCCGCCGCGGCCATAGAAGAACATGTCGCCGAGATTGGTCTCGGCCTTGGCAAATCCCTGGTTCGCCGCCTGCCGGTACAGATCGACGGCCTTGACATCGTTGCGTGGAATTGGGTCTTCGCCCTGCGCGTATTTGACGCCCAGCTGGTTTTGTGCCGCCGGATCGCCGCGGTTGGCCGCAACGACAATATCGGCGAGCGGGCCAGGTAGCGTTGCCGGATCGAGCGGTGGCGTGGTGTCGACCGGCATCTTGACGCTGGGTGCAGACGTAGGCGCCACCGCCGGTGCTTGCGGCGTCTGCGGTGCGGCCGCAGCGGAAGTCGCAGGCGTCCGCGGTGCGACCGTAGCAGGAGTCTGAAGCGCAATGCCGGCGGCTGGTTGCGTCGCGGCCGGCGTTGCCGCTACCACGGCCGGCGGTTTGGACGACGGGAAAAACAGGAAAGCCATGACGACGAGTGCGATGACCAGGGCCCCGCCGCCGCCGAGCGCGGCCGCGCGCAAGTCAGGCGGCAGTTTGTTCAAGACCGGTATGTTCGCCAGCGTGCCCATCAAGCCGCCGGCGCTCGGCTCCGGCACGGGCGCGATCGGCGTCACGGGCGCCTCGATCAGACGCGTATCGTTGTGAAGGATTTTCGGCGCATCCATCCGCAGCGTGGACGCGCCCAGCGCATCGCTGAAGGCCCTCGTGGATGGAAAACGCTGGTCCGGTTTCTTCGAGAGCGCCTTGAGCAAGGCGCTTTCGATCTTCGGATCAAGGCCAGCCACTTTCGGAGTCAAGCGATCCGGCTTCTGATTGATTTGCGCCTGCATCAGGTCGTATTCGCTCGCCGCGTTAAAGGGCGGCGAGCCAGACAGCATTTCGTAAAGCACGATGGCAAGGCTGTAGAGATCGCTGTAATCGTCGCCTTCCTCGCCGCGCAGTTGCTCGGGCGCCATATAGGCCAGCGTGCCGACGATGCTGCCGCTGCGCGTCAGGCGCTGCGAGCCGCGAACGCGGGCGATACCGAAGTCCATGATCTTGAGCGTGCCGTTCTCCGAAACGATCAGGTTCGACGGTTTGATGTCGCGGTGGATCACGCCCATGCTGTGTGCGTAGTCGAGCCCGTCGGCCGCCTGGGCGATGATGGCGAGGCATTCCCGGATATCGAGCGCGACTTTCCGCTTTTCCAGGATGCTGTCCAGCGTCGAGCCGCGCACGAGCTCCATCACCATGTACAGATTGCGGCCATCGGGAAACAGCGAATAGAGCGTAGTGATGTTGGGATGATTGAGCCGCGCCAGGCTCGTGGCCTCGGACCGGAAGCGCTCGACGAAGTTTGCGTCGTTCAAAAGCTCGGGCCGCAGCGACTTCATCGCCACGTCGCGCTGCAGGATCGTATCGTAAGCCGCGTGAACCTGTCCGATGCCGCCTTCGCCAAGCAGTTCGCGAATTTCGTACTGGCCGACCATTTTGGTCATGGGCGTGGACCGGGGGGTATCGGAATTTTTATGCGGCGCGTTGAAGGCTGCGGAGCGCGCTTATGCTCCTCGGCTTCCATCACGCTGAAAATGCCGAGCGAGGCATTGTCGAGACCGCCGGCCTCCAGAGCTGCGTCGATCAACGTGTCGCATGCTTCTTGCGGCGGCAGGCGCGAGGCGATTTCGGCGATCTTGCCATCCGGGACCATGTTGCAAATGCCGTCGGAGCAGAGAATCAGAACGTCGCCCGGATGCAGCGGCACGCCGTGCGAACTGATCATCGGCTTGATGTGCGGAATGGCGCCGAGCGCCTGAAGGATGACATTATGCATCGGACTATGATCCGCTTCGTCCTGCGTCATGGTGCCTTCGCGCACCGCCTTTGCAACCAGGGAATCATCAAGGCTGATCTGGGTTAGCGTATGGCCGCGCAGAATATAGGCACGGCTGTCGCCGATATGGGCGAGCCACGCCGCACCGCCGTGGAAGGCAAGTACCGTGCAGGTCGTGCCCATGCCCTTGCATTCAGGGTACCGCTCGGCGTGTTCGAGGATAGCGCGGTGGGCCGCAATGAATGCCTGTGACAGCACCTGCGGGATGGTACCGTCGAGATCGTAATAGAGGCGGCGGATGATATCGGCGGCCATGGCGCTTGCTACCTCGCCAGCCGCGTGTCCGCCCATGCCGTCTGCGACCAAGGCAAGGCTGCCACGACGCCTGGCGACATCCTCGTCGTGCGGCGTGACCCAGGCAACGGAGTCTTCGTTCAGCGTTCGCACCTTGCCGACATCGGTACGCATGGCGCCGATAATCTGGATGCCGGCCGGCGATTCAAGCATATTCAAACCATAGACTACGAGTGTCGTCAGCCGCAACGCATCGGCGATGAAATCAAGCGAGTAACATCATGGCGAGGCGTTGCGCTGCGGCTGCAACAGTTCGCGCACGTAAGAAACCGGCACGGCGAATGAAACATTTTGCGCCGACGTGCTCACGAGCGACAACAGCGCGATGACCTTGCCCGACGAGTTGAGAACCGGCCCGCCGCTGTGTCCAGGCCCGGCAAAGATGTCGAGCTGATAGGTGTCGCCGGTCGTGCCGAAGGTCGTCACGTCGCCGGAATCCTTGTGCTGCTTGGTCGGCATCTTGGCGACGATGCCCTCGGTGACGGTCGGTTCGGGGATGTAGATCGCGCGTTCGCGGATCTGACCGCCTTCGCTCGATTTCTGAACGGCGATGGTCTCCTGGGAGACCCCGGGATAGCCAAGCAGGACGATTTTCTCGCCGATCTGTACGCTGTTGTCGTCGGCCAGATCGAGCTTGCTCAGCCCTTGGGTCGAGTCGACCTTGATCTCGGCGACATCGGCATCGATCGAGGTGCGAAGCAGGGTTGCGTTGATGTCGATTCTGGTTCCGGGAAACTGAACCGTCAGGAGATCGTTGCGGCCGTAGAAATCGCGCAGTCCGTTGGAGATCGTGTAGGGACGCCCCGACTCGAAGAGATAGCCGCCGCTCTCCGGCACCCAGTCGGTCAGCGAGTGAACCAGGTTGACGTTGCGTTCCGTATCGTGCCGGTCCGGCTGACCCACGCCGTAAACCGAGCCACGGGTCCAGTTGTAGTACGGGAAATCCTCATATTCGGAGGTCCAGCCGGCGGCGACGTGCTTGTTGGTCAGGATGAAGCCGTTCTCGCCGATGACGAAGCCGGAGCCGCTGTGATCCTTGCCGACCGGCTTGTAGGAATTGTCCTTGTCATTGTCGAGCGTGAGCCAGCGAACCAGCTTGCCGTCATTCATCCGGACATAGGCTGGCAGCATCTCGCCGTTGACGTTCGTCATCTTCTGGTAGATCGGCCGATTGGTTTCGCGGTCGTAGAGCTGCCAGAGATTGTGAATGTAAACAGTCGCGTCACCGTATTTCTTGATGTCTGCCGGCGTCAGTCCGGCCTGCTTGGCGAGGGCTTGCGCAGCTTCTGTTCTGATGGCGTCGGACCGAAGCGCCTGGGCGTTGACTTGCTGTTCCAATTGCGTGGCGACTGACTGGCCGTGCCAATAGAGTGCGCCGCCGCCGAGGATCGCAAGCACCAGCACGGCGGCGAGCGCGGCGATCCAGATCTGCCGCGAATTGCGGCGCTCGTCGGACAGCATGCGCAGGATCGTGGTCCTGCCGACCGGGCCCTTGGCTACGGTAGCGCCGGTCAGCGCCACCGAGCGTTGCTGTGTCTCTTCGGCGGCCGAGTGCTCCGCGGTAGCGCCGACCTCGGTGCCGGCGTCCGGGACGGTCACCAGCCGTGTCGCGGCAGGATCCAGCGCCGTCATCGTGCGTGTTCGCGCCGGCAAATAAACTGGACGCGGCTGGATATCGAAACTGAACTTCGGTCCGCCCTTACCGAGTTCCACGACGTCCTCGGGCAACAGCTCGCACTCGCCGCCGACCTGCTCGTCATTCAGCATCGTGCCGTTGCTGCTGTTGAGGTCGGCGAGCCGAAAGTAGTATTGGCCCTTCTCCTCGTGGACGCGTATCACCGCGTGCTTGCGGCTGACCTCGTCGTCACGTTGCATATCGTAGGCGACCGTCGACTTCGGGTCGCGCCCGAGCGTGATCTCTTGCAGACCTGCGAGGTCGAACTGATCGATCTGATTCGCTTTTGATCCGCTGAGATGGCGGATCACGATCCTGGTGCCGGATTCCGTCATGAAACTGTCCCTCGCGCCTCGCCTGGCATTGGACGTATCGGACACACGGTTGTGCCGCGAATGTGACCCGCGTGGAAATCGCCCAAGGCCGGCGGGATTGAGCGCCCGTGCCCCGTTACTCGACATTACTGTACCGGAAGCATTTTTCAACAGGGATCGCGGTTCCGCGCAACCAGCTCGGCGCCTAATCACCCCGATATCACAGGCTATTAGCCCCTGATGACAGTGTGAGTGCGCGGATCATGCCACTTCCAGGAGAATCTCCACGAGGCGGTCGGGCATGTCGATCATGACATCGTGGCCGCACGGGACCTCGTAAGTGCGCCATGACGGATCGTCCTTCTTTGTCCGGTAATACGAATCGAAAGACGGTTGCGGATATTTTGGCGCACGGATGTAGGATTTCTTCGGCAGCCGTTCGAGCGCGCCGGTCAGCCTGATCGGTTGCAGGCTTACGGCGATCGGCTGCGGCGTGAGCTTGCCGTCGACCCAGGCGCGATCGCGTTCGTTGACATGGAACGTGGCAGCCGACGGGCCCGCTCGCGATATCTCGCCCTTGGCGATGGCCTGCTGGATTCCTTTGCGCGTGAAGTCGGAAGCCGTATCGAGCGACTTTTGCCCGTCGTCCGGCACGAATGCATCGAGATAGACCACCGACGATATACGATCGAAGGCCTGCTCGATCGCGCCCGAAACTGGCCAGCCGCCGTACGAATGCGCGACCAGAACGACATCCTTGAGTTCTTCCCATTTGAGAACATTGACCACATCGGCGATATGGGTATCGAGATTGATGCTCGCGCTCATCAGATGGGATCGTTCGCCGAGACCGGTCAGCGTCGGTGCGAACACCTTGTGACCGCGCCGCTCGAGACGATCGGCGACGCGCCGCCAGCACCAGCCGCCGTGCCACGCCCCGTGGATCAGAACGAATGTTTTTCTCATCGCCGGATTCATGTGCGGCTCAACGGTCGCGAAGCCGATCCATCAGCACTTTGTCCTGCCCGCCGTCGATTTCGATCATGGTGCCGTTGACGAAAAAGGCGAGGTCGGAGGCGAGATAGGTGACGAGATTGGCGACCTCCTCGCATTCGGCGATGCGGCCGAGCGGGATGCTCGACGGCGCGGCCTTGTCGGCCTCATCGAAGCTGAGGTTCATGTCGCGCGCCATCGCTTTGACGAGGCCGGTCCAGCGTTCGGTGCGCACCGGGCCAGGATTGACGGCGACAAAGCTGATATTGTCCCTGCCGTATTGGCTGGCGAGTGACAGCGTCAGGTTCTGCCCAGCGGCATTCGCAGCGCCGGGCGCGATCTCCCAATAAGAGACCTTTACGCCGTCATTGCCGATCAGATTGACGACACGCCCTTTCTTCTGCGCCCGCATGATCGGCAGCACGTGCTTCATGCAGCGCACGTAGCCCATGAATTTAAGTTGCAGAGACTTCGCCCAGTCCTCCTCGGTGAGATGCTCAAGCACGCCGCCAGGAGACGAGCCGGCATTGTTGACCAGAATATCGATCCGGCCCAGCGCCGCGTGCGCTTTTTTGACGAAGTTTTCCGCGTCTTCCGGCTTGGTCAGATCGGCCGGAATCGGGACGATTTTGCGTCCGGTTTCCTTGGCGATCTCGGCCGCGGTCTGTTCGAGCGGTTCCTTTCGGCGCGCGCAGATGGCGACATCGACGCCCTCGCGCGCGAAGGAGAGCGTGATCGCCTTGCCGATGCCTTCGCTGGCGCCGGTGACAAGCGCCGTCTTGCCCCTCATCATCAAATCCATCGCAGCGTCTCCCTCTGTGACGTTGTTGCTGCGGCCCTCGCCGGCCGGTTCGCGCGGACGAGTTTACGGCTTCGTGGTGCCGTATTGAAGGACTTGAACCTTCTCAATGGTGACGAGCCCGCTGGACATCATGCCGTCCAGCACGGGGAGGAACGCATCGATCTTGTCCTGCGAATCGACGATCTCGACGACCACCGGCAAATCCTGCGACAGCCGCAAGATTTTTGTGGTGTGGATGTGGCTTGAATGGCCAAAGCCGATGTGGCCGCGCAATACCGTCGCGCCGCCGAGAGACATCTCTCGTGCCTTCCTGACGATTGCTTCGTGTAGCGGGAGGCGGTCGAATTTGTCGTCTTCGCCGAAGAAGATTCGGAGCAGGACGGCGTCGCGCGGCAGTTGCATGGTCAAGTCCACTTCATCGCGTTGATTGTACCCGCGAGCAATGCTCCGGCCCATACGGCGATCAGGCAAAGCGCCACCGACAGGCCGATATTGGCGCTGGCGCGAAACCACTCACCGTCATTCATGAGGTTCAGCGTTTGCAGACTAAATGAAGAGAATGTGGTGTAGCCGCCGCAGATGCCGGTCATGAAGAACTGGCGTCCGGCCGATCCGACATAAAGTCTTCCATCCGGGCCGGTGAGTGCCGCAAAAAATCCGATGATGAAAGAGCCGGTAACGTTGATGACGAGTGTGCCCCACGGGAATGTCTCCCCGATCAGCCGCGCCGCCACTCCGGACAGTAAGTAACGCCCCGTTGTGCCAAGGGCGCCCCCGAGTGCGACAAGAATATACATTCCCATTGAGTTTGTGATCTCCGTCAATTCCCGTTGAGCATGACCCCATGGTCGTTACTCCCCCTGAAAGGAGCGTCATATCGCGCTCCCCAATTTTTCCGAGCCGTTGAACTGTCTTGCGTCCTCACTTCACCACCAGCACCGGGCATGGTGCGAGCTGCACGATGCGATCCGCCCGGCTGCCGATCATACGCTCGTACAATGCCGAATGACCGGTTGCCCCGATGACAAGCAATTCAACCTTGAGCTCCGCTGCCAACTGCACGATATCGCGCACTGGATGTCCAGCCAAAACATGCGTCTGAAGTTTTACTTGGTGCTGTGCGGCCATCGCACGGGCGCGCTGGAGAACGGCGTGGAAGCGGCGAGCGGCTGTTCCTGTTTCTTGCCTCACTTCTTCGATGAATTCCGGCATGTAATCGATTTCTTCGACAGACACCATGTGAAGCTCGGAATTGTTTTGCTTGGCGATCGCGAGCGCCGTCGAGAAGGCCTGGAATGCGTGCTCGGACCCGTCATTGGCGTGCAGGATTTTGCTGAACATCGGGCCCCTCCCGGCTATTCGGCCGTCGTCGCGGCCTGCCGTAACGGCGCGACCTCTGCATGCTCTCCGGAATTCATCGGTCCCGTTTGTGGCAGCAAGTGGCGCGGCAGATAAAAGGCGTTGGCGATGACGGTCGGAATCACCGCACTGGCTATGACGGTTGCGACCAGCGCAGAGTACTGGCTCTGATTGATGATGCCATGCGATAGCCCGAACAGGGATGAGATGGTTCCGAACGTCAGCCCGGTGGACATCAGAAGCGTCGTGTACATTGCCTCTTTGCTCGGCGATCCGAAAAATTTGGTTACCGGATAAACGCCGACGATCTTAGTGCCGATTTTTACGATGAGAAAAAAGATGAACGCGGCAGGGGCCGCAATGAGCGCGGGTATGGAGACAAAGGAGCCGGCACGAATGAAATAGAACGGCGTCAGCAATCCGAACGTCAACGTACGCAGCCGTCTGACCAGGGCATGATCCTTGCCGACAGTCCCGGCAAGAACCATACCGATGAGGTAGGCTGGCAGCACGGCTTCGCTGTCGGCCCAGCCCGCAAGCGCGCCCATCCCGAGCAGGCAGAGCAGCAAATATTTTGTCTCCAGCTCGGAAGGCCGGCCTCCATAGAGGCGAAAGAACCGAGGTGTAAGCCACGGCAGAACTAAAAAGACGACGGCGCCGACGCCGAGAAAAATCAGCGTCTTCATCGTAAATGGCGCGAAGATCAGTCCGAGCGCTACCACGGTTCCGAGGTCGGTGATAAAGCAGGCGGCCAGGATCGTCTTGCCGTATTCGGTGGTGTTGAAGCCGAACTCGATCATGACGGCATAGACGACCGCCACCGACGTGGTCGACATCGCGACGCCGGCGAGCCAACTGGGCATGACATCCCATCCCAGCGCATAATGGGCCGCTGCCGCACACCCGAGAAATGGGAAAAGAAAGCTCACGAACCCAACGGAAACTGCCTCTTTCCACTTGAGCTTGAAAACCACCGGATCGAGTTCCGCACCGGCAAGAAATGTCAGGACGATTGCGCCGATGCCGGAGAGAAATTTGACCCAGGATTCATCAGTGCCAAGAATTGCGGAGCCGACCGCGGCGCCAATGATGAGCTGAGCGATCGTGCCGACGACAATTTCGGACAAGGCCGTGGAGATGCGGAGCCAAATCGAAATCAGGCTCGCCACCAAGGCTAGGCCCAACCAAAGTGCAGCAAGCGCCCAGACTCCGGTCATCCGCTGTTCTCCTGCTCAACCTTTCAAGCCGCTCGCCCCACGGCGAAGCGTAGCGCGCCCGCCTGAGGGCGCGTTCCAGAGGGTATAAACTTGGTGGCAGCGGGAGCTCCCAGGCAGACTCCTACCGACGCCAAGCGCCAAGTAGGAGTCATCAGCCTTATCGGCGGTTACGGGGGGACTCCATCCCGGAAGTGCGCCGATCTTAGCCGGGATATTGATGGAGGCAAGCCAAAACTATTTGGCGATTGGACGATAAATACTGCGGGCAATCACATGATAATCTTGGCAAAGTCCACTGATTCGCGACGCTGGATCGAGGGCCGATGCCACTGTGAGACACAGGCCGAAACCGACCGCGCCGAAGGCTCGCATTGCACAGCTCGATTGTCTGTTGGCGCGGGATCCTGACGCGATCGAACTCCTGTTCGAGCGAGCCGGGCTGTTGCGCGAACAGGGCCGCTTCGAAGAGGCAAAGCGCGACTATCTCGCGTTGATTGCGCGGCAGCCGACCGATTTCACCGCGCTCAACGATTTCGGAATGCTCGTTCTCAACGCCGGATACAAGGATGCCGCACGCTCGCTGTTTGGCAGAGCGGTGCGACACCATCCGAACAATCGGATGGGGCGCGTCAATCTGGCAAATCTGCTGTTCTTGATGGGCGATCAGGTGCAAGCGCGCGAACATCTCGAGGCCGCGTTGAAGATCGATCCCGATTATGTCCACGCCCATCGCGTCATGGCCAATCTGTTGGCCGAAGCGGGCGATTATGCAGGCGCGCGATGGCATCGCGACAAGGGTTTTGTTGACCGCTTTCTGACCACGATGCCATATCGCGGCGACCGAACGCCGCTGCGGGTGCTGCTTCTCGTCTCAGCGGTCGGCGGCAATACGCCGATGGCGTCTTTTCTCGACGATCAGTTTTTCGAGACCCATGTCCTGGTGACCGAGTATTACGATCCCAAATTGCCGTTGCCCGCCCACGACGTTGTCTTCAACAGCATCGGCGACGCCGATATCTGCCGCGAAGGCCTCGAAGCGGCCGGTGCGGTGCTCAGGCGGACGAAGCGGCCGGTGATCAATCATCCGGTCGCGGTGCTAAAATCCGGCCGGTTGTCGAATGTGCTGCGGTTGCGCGGCTTGCCGAACGTCGTCGTGCCGCAAATGGCGTCGGTCAAGCGCAGTTTGCTGTCGGGCACTCAGGCGGCGGCTGTCGTCGCGAGCGGCGGATTTTCATTTCCGCTTCTGGTGCGCGCGCCGGGTTTCCACACCGGCCGGCACTTCTTTCGTGTCGAAGATGTGAACGGACTTGCCACGGCGGTTGCGCAAATCCCCGGCGAAGACATCTGGCTGATCGAGCCGCTCGATGCGCGAGACAGCAACGGGATGTATCGCAAGCTTCGCGTCATGATGGTCGACGGACGACTGTATCCTCTGCATCTGGCGATTTCGAAGAACTGGAAGGTCCATTACTTCAAGGCGGACATGGCGGACTCGGCCGACAATCGTGCCGTCGATCGCGATTTTCTCAACGACATGAAGAGTTCGATCGGAACCCGCGCGGTCACCGCGCTTGAGCGCATCAGTGCGACGCTTGGTCTCGACTACGGCGGTATCGACTTTGCCGTAAATGCGCAGGGCGACGTTCTGCTGTTCGAGGCCAATGCCACAATGGTCATGGCCCCGCTCGGTCCGGACCCGAAATGGGATTACCGCAGGCCCGCTTTCGATGCGGTGTTCTCGGCGGTGCGCAACATGATGGTGGACCGTTCGGGCCGTCACAATACGACGCGCGTTTCGGCCGGATAGCTACGTCTTTCACGACTGAAGATAGTGTCTGCGCAGTGGGCAACCCTTAATTGTCCATTAACCACGTCGCGCTCAAAATATGAGCGGGGCAGTTCAATGCGCGCACACAAGAGCATCAATACTGCTGGCGCATGCCCGAGCCCGGAGCAAAAAGCCGATGTATCGCAATCAACTTGGTATTGCAGTCGTCCTCTTTGCCGGCCTTGCCGGTGGCGCCGTCCTCGCCGAGAACGGCGTTGCCGATACTTCGATCGTTTTTGGCCAGGTCGCCGCCCTGACCGGGCCGGCCAAGGACTTGGGCCAAGGCATGCGCCAGGGAATCATGGCCGCCTTCGCCGACGCCAATCGTAACGGCGGAATTTTCGGGCGTACTCTCGAATTGAAGTCGCGCGACGACGGCTACGAGCCGGAAAAAACCGTCGAGGCAACCAAGGCGATCCTCGACGAGGACAAGGTTTTCGCACTTGTTGGCGCGATCGGAACGCCGACCTCGAAGGCCGGCCAGCCGATCGCCACCCAAGCAAAGGTGCCGTTCATCGGTCCATTCACCGGCGCCGAGTTCCTGCGCAATCCGTACAATCGTTACGTCGTCAATGTGCGCGCCTCCTACTTCGAGGAGACGGAAGCCTGGATCGATCACCTGACCAGGGATTTGGGAATTTCGAAAATCGCGATCCTTTATCAGGACGATGCGTTCGGTCTCGCCGGGTTGGACGGCGTGCAGCAGGCCATGGCCAAGCGGAACTTGACGCTGGTCGCGTCCGGCTCGTTCAAGCGCAATACCACGGCCGTGAAGACGGCGTTGCTCGACATCATGAAGGCGCAGCCGGAAGCCGTGGTGACGGTTGCGCCTTACAAGCCAGTCGCGGAATTTATCAAGCTCGCGCATCAGGTGCAGATGAAGTCCGTGTTCGTCGCCATTTCCTTCGTAGGTTCCGACTCCTTGGCGCAAGAACTCGGCAGCGAGGGCGCCGGCGTGATCGTGAGCCAAGTGGTTCCGTTTCCCTGGGATGAGTCCCTGCCGATGGTGGCGTCGTATCATCAGGCGATAATTGCGGCTGATCCGAACGCCAGGCCGGGCTTCGTCAGCCTTGAAGGCTATATGGTCGGGCGTCTCGTAGTCGATGCTCTCAAGCGCGTGAAGGGTGGGCCGACGCGGGAAGCCCTGCTCGACGCTATTAATTCGGCGCCCTTCGATCTCGGCGGTGTGATGCTCAATTATGGCCCGACCAACAATCAGGGCTCCAATCAGGTCTTCTTCACGATCCTGCAAGCTGACGGGAAGTTCCGCCCGGTCACACGGCTGGTCAGGATGGCAACGCAATAGCGGATCTGGACCGAAGCCATGCCGAGTCCGAAATTCAAGCGCACGCACGGCGGGTTCGGCCTGATGTCGCGGCTGCGAACAATCCGATCGCGCCTTTTTCTCGCCTTCGGCTTTGCCGCCGGCATGACCGTGGTCGGCTCGTTGTTGGCGCTCTATGCATTCGCAAACATCGGCGCGACCATGACGGAAATCATGTCGCGAAGCATGCCGGCGACGGTCGAGTCGCTTCGGCTTGCCGAGGAGGCAAGCACTCTTGTCGCATCGGCGCCGCGATTGATGTCCGCCCAAACCGACAGCCATCGCGATGAAATCGCCGGCGATATCGCTGCTCAGTCGAAAAATCTTGGCACCCGGATCGAAAGCCTGCGGCAAATCGATGCGATCGAAAGCGACGAGATCGAGACGGCTCGTACAGCGATGGTCGAGCGTCTCGACGCACTGAATCAGGCCGTAACGGAGCGCATGAAGATTTCCGCGCAACGTCGCGCGCTGGCGGCCGTCGTTCGGAAGTCTCATGAGGATCTGCTCGAAGCCATCACGCCTGCGATCGACGACGCAAATTTCGATCTGATGACAAGAAATCAGGCGTCGGAAAACAGCGCTGCATTGAATCAGACGATCGACGAGTTTCGCCGCTACCTCGAGATTCAGGCAAGCGTCAATCTTCTTGCCGGCCTGCTCATCGAGTCGTCCCAGATGAATGATGTCGCAAACCTGGCGCCATTGCGCGATCCGATAACGTCAGCGCAGCGTAATATCGAGGGTGACCTGAAGGCACTGCCGCAATCCGGTCAGCAGAAGAAGCTGACCGAGCTCTACCAGCGCCTTGCGGCCGTTGCGGGGAGGGACGGGATCATCACGCAACGCAGGAATGAGCTTGATCGCGAGCAAGACGCACAAGAAGCTTATGCGGCTGCGACAACGGAAGCGGCTCGGCTGAGAAAATCCGTCGAAGGCCTGATTGCGCGCGAGGGCGCATCCGCGCAATCGCTTTCGCTGCGTGCCATGTCGCAAATCCGGATCGGGCGCATTCTGCTCGTGGTGCTCTGCATCGCAGCGCTCGCCGCCGCTGGCCTAATTGCGTGGCTCTATGTGGGCCGCAGCATCGTCGGGCGTTTGACCCTGTTGAGCAGTGCGATGCGTCGGATTGCCGACGGTGAGTCCGGCGTCGCCGTTGCGATCGGCGGCGAGGACGAGATCGCCGCGATGGCAAAAGCGCTTCTGGTGTTTCGCCAGGCCATCGCGGATGTCACGGTTGCGCGGCAGGATGAGGCCACGCGAGCCGAGTACTCCGAGGTTCAACGTCGGCAGATCGAGGCGGCGACAAGGAATTTCGAGACCGCCGTCAATGACATCATCCAGGCATTGGACGGTGCGTCCAAATCGATGGATAGCTGCGCACAAATCATGGCCGAAGCCGCCAGTCTTAATAAGGCCCGCGCGGTCGCCGCCGCGGAAGCCTCCGGGGAAGCGACCGCCAATGTCGGCAACGTTGCCATGGCGGCCGAGGAAATCGCGCAATCGGTCGAGCAGATTTCAAATCAGGCAGCCGCATCGGCCAGCATCGCACGTCAAGCCACCGATGAAGTGAAGACGATCATCGGTTCGGTCGAGGAGCTTGTCGTCGCCGTAGGTCAGATCAGCAATGTCAGCAATCTTATCCGCGACGTCGCTGCGCAAATCAACCTTCTCGCCTTGAATGCGACGATCGAAGCGGCTCGCGCCGGCGAGGCTGGACGCGGCTTTGCCGTGGTCGCGCAAGAGGTCAAGTCGCTCGCCGGGCAGACCGAGAAGGCGACCGGCGACATCACGCGGCAAATATCCTCGATCGAGGCAACCACGTCGCACGTCGTCCAGGCCATGAAGACGATCGCCGGGACGATTGCGCAGCTTGACGAGAATGCAACGGACATTTCGGTTGCAGTGCAGCAGCAAGACGCTGTCAGCAAGGAGATCGCCCGCACCGCAAATGCCGCGGCGGAACGCACGCGGGAGGTGTCGACGAGCGTCGGGCAGGTGTCAGACGCCGCCGCCAATACCGGCCAGGTGGCGAACGCGGTGCTCAGTGCCGGAGGCGAGCTTGCGGTCCACTCGGGCAAGCTGCGAGCCGAGGTCGAACGCTTTCTGGCTCAGGTTCGGGTCGCCTGACCGGGCACTTATGCAGTTGCTCGACTTAGTAGTGCCAGGCAGCCTTCAGATAGAAGGTTCGTGGATCGCCAACATACCCGCCTGCGCTCTCCGCCGTCGTGAAATACGTGACGTTGGCGACGTTCTTGACGCCAAACTGCGCGTCCCAATGGGTGGTGTAATAGCCAAGCATGGTATCGATGACCGTGGAGCTCGGAATCCGAGCGTTGTTCGCCGTATTGCAATAGGTGAGGCTGTTGAAAGAGGCGCCGGCGCCTGCCCGGAATCCGGAAACTCCGGCAATGGCGAAGTCATATGTCGACCATACGTTGTAGATGTGCGCCGGAACGCCGACCGGCCAGTTCCCGACCTGAGTGGGAGTGAGCGGCACTGCCGTCAGCTTCGCCGTCTGGGATATCATGTTGGCGAACACGTTCCATTGCGGCGTGAGCTCCATTTGCAGGTCGGCGTCGAAGCCGTAGCTTTTTTCTGCGCATTGAAGGCGATCGTGATCGGGACAGTCGCAGTATTTTCGGTGAACACGATATCGCGCTGAATATCGAACGCCGCGGCCGTCAGGATAAATCTGTTATCGGGTGTCGATAGCTTCACACCCCCTTCGTATTCGAGCCCGGATTCCGGAGCAAAGATTCCGCTTTGCGTCGCTTCCGAATTGAAATTGGTCAAATAGCTCTTTGACACGCCGGCAAACGGGGCGACACCCGGAAGGATCTTGTACAACGTGCCGACGCTCCAGCTTACCGGCTGATCGACGCGGGTTTCGGTCACGCCGGGCTCAAGCGGATTGCCGTCCGGACCGACGCGCCCGGCTACGAAGGCTTGCGGCGACAATTGCTCATACCAGTGGTCTGACCGTACGCCGAGCCGGACTTTCCACTGCTCGGTGACGTCGATTTGATCGGTGGCGTATGTATTTCCACATCCGATGATAATTATAACAACTACAAACTAACGCTCGCGCTCCGATGTGCTGCTTCTAAACTGGATCGACGCCGCGAAATTCATTTTGTTTTTTTATTGTATCTTGCGTTGCACGGATGCGGCGGTAGCTGGCGTAGACCGGTTCCCACATCTTGGCGCGCACCGCTGCGGCGAGTTCGTCGTCCGATGTCGGTTCTGCGAATCCATCGGCCTGCGCCTGCTTGGCCGCAGCGATGGCGACGTGGAAGGACAGTCTGCGCAATTCGATCAGCGGAGGAAGCAGATTAGCCTTCGGATCACGCCGGGCGGGGGACACGGCCGCGATAGCACGCGCTGCGGCGAGAAACATTCCATCAGAGATGCGACGCGCTTTAGCGGCGATCGCGCCGAGGCCGATGCCGGGATAGACGTAGGCGTTGTTAGTTTGATCAACGCGGAACACGTGTCCGTCGCGCTGGATCGGCGGAAACGGACTGCCTGTCCCGATAACCGCTCGGCCTTCGGTCCAGGCGACGATATCCTGTGCAGTAGCCTCGGCCCGATCGGTCGGATTCGACAACGGGAAGACGATCGGCCTGCGAACGCGTTCCGCCATTGCGCGCACGACCGCTTCATGGAAAGCGTGCGCCTGGCCGGACGTACCGATCAGGACAGTCGGATGTGCGTTGGCAACGACGTCGCCGAGACCGATCCGGTCGGACGTTGCCAGCGTCCAATGCGCCAGATCGGCGCGCCGCTGTACGAAGGGCGCTTGAAACGGTTGAAGTGCTGTCATGCCTTCGACCAGCAGGCCGTCGCGATCAACCAGATAGAAGCGGTTGCGCGCTTGTGTTTCCGTCAATCCTGCTTCGGTCATCGCGCGCAGCAGCAGCGCGCAAATGCCGGTGCCGGCCGAGCCGGCGCCGAACACCGCGATGCGCTGCTCGGTCAACGGCGTGCCGGTGACATTGATGGCGCTCAGGAGCGTACCGACGGCGATGGCAGCCGTGCCCTGAATGTCATCATTGAAGGTGCATAGACTGTCACGGTAGCGCGTCAGCAGCCGGTTGGCGTTGCCTATGGCGAAGTCTTCCCAATGCAGCAGCACATGCGGCCATCGCTCGCGGACGGCGGCGACAAACGTGGCGACGAACTCGTCATAAACCGCGCCACGCACGCGCTCGTGCTGCCAGCCGATATAAAGCGGGTCGTCCAGATGCTCGCGATTGTCGGTACCGACGTCGAGAATGATCGGCAACGTCGTCGACGGATGCAGACCGGCGCATGCGGTATAGAGCGACAGTTTTCCGATCGGGATGCCCATGCCGCCTGCGCCCTGGTCGCCGAGACCGAGGATGCGCTCGCCGTCGCTGACGACGATAGCCTCGACGCCGTCAAAGCGCCGATTTTTGAGGATGCGGCGGATGTCATCCTTGTGCGGCAGGCTGAGAAACAGGCCACGCGGCTTGCGGAAAATGTGGCTGAAAAGCTGACAGCCGAGGCCGACCGTCGGCGTATAGACGACCGGCATCATCTCTTCGATATTGCGGGTGAGCAGCGCGTAAAACAGCGTTTCGTTGGAGTCCTGCAAGCCGCGCAGGAAAGTATATCTCTGGATGTCGCTGCCGAGGGCGCGAAACGCATCGTGCCGCCGCCTGACCTGGTAACCGAGTTCGGCAACATGGGGCGGCAGCAGCCCGTGAAGCTCGAACTCGTCGCGTTCCTGTTCGGTGAAGGCGGTGCCCTTGTTGAGCAGAGGATCGTTCAAAAGCTCGTAGCCGCTTAGCGCGGTCTCGACCCTTCGCGCAGACTTATCGTTCATCAGTCCCGGGCTCCCCAGCCGGCAAGACGATAGCCGCTAACAGGGCGCTATGACAGCGCCGTCACACAGCGGGACTCACCACCGCGCCCGGACCGGACGCGCGACCCGTGCCGAACGCGATGCCCTTTGCTTCGGTGCCAAGCGCGGTGAGGACGACGATAGCGACGGCGACCGTACCCGCGACTGCGGCCAAGGCGAGGGCATAGTTGCCGCCGTAGTGGACGGCTATGCCGGCTTGCAGCGTCGCATTGACGGACGCGATGAGATTGCCGAGCTGATAGACGAAGCCCGGGAAGGTGCCGCGGGCGTCGTCCGGCGACAGTTCGTTCAAATGCACCGGGATCACGCCCCACGCGCCCTGCACCATTACCTGCATCAGGAAGGCGCCGACCGCGAGCCAGACGGCGCTCGTTGCGAACGCCCACAGCGGCAGCACGGCAAGCGAGAGCAGAGCGGCGATGATAATGATCCGACGGCGGCCGAATTGCTCGGACAGCGAGCCGAACGAGATGCCGCCGATGATCGCGCCGATATTGTAGATGACCGCGATCAAGCCGACTTCATGCGGCGACATGCCGTGCTGTACTTGCAGGAATGTCGGATAGAGGTCCTGGGTCCCGTGACTGAAGAAATTGAAAGCCGTCATCAGCAGAACCGCATAAATGCCGAGCTGCCAGTGCGATTTCACGATGGCAAGCGTGCTGCTGCGCTCAGTGGCCGGCTTCCAGCTCGGCGATTCCGGAACGCTACGGCGGATATAGAAAACGAGAAGCGCGGGGATGACGCCGACCATGAACATGCCGCGCCACCCGATGTACTGGAAAAAAAGCCCGTAGACGATCGAGGCGAGGAAATAGCCGGCGGGATAGCCCGATTGCAGCAAGCCCGAGACGAAACCGCGGGCCTGTGGCGGAATCGATTCCATGGTGAGCGATGCGCCGACGCCCCATTCGCCGCCCATGGCGATGCCGAAGATAGCGCGCAACACGAGCAGCATGGTGAGGCTCGGCGCGAAACCGGAGGCAAGCTCGATAAAAGAATAGAGCAGCACGTCGACCATCAAGGTCGGCCGGCGGCCCCAGCGGTCGGCGGCGCGGCCGAACAGATAGGCGCCGATCGGCCGCATCGCCAAGGTCAGAAGGATCGCGAAGGTGACGTCGGTGATCTGGGTGCCGAATTCGGCGGCAATGTCCTTGAGCACGAACACCAGCAGGAAGAAATCGAAAGCGTCGAGCGTCCATCCCAGGAAGCTGGCCGCGACGACATGCTTCTGCTCGCTGGTCCAGCCCGTGAGTGCAGCGATAGCCATGGCCGATCCTCCACGCTGGTTACGCAGACGCTTGCATCAGCCCTTGACGTCGGTCTCTGGCCGATCGTGGCCGGATGACAATTCCTGATGCCAGTGGCCGTCTCTGTCTTCCCAGGAAATGGCGGTGGTATTTCCAGGGATGTGTTGCTCTCTGGCAGCACGCTCGGCGGCGCTGCGCGCCGTGTCGTGGGTCGGGAAAGTCTCGGAAAAGACGCCATTGACCCGATAGGCCCATCCGCCGTCATGTTCGACGATCTCATACGTAACTTTGGCCATGTCTCGCTCCTGCGCGTGTTCGGTGGTTCAATAATGTATCGCCGCGAATGTTCCGCTATGCAGCCTTCGCGGCACCGCCTTCGCGCGCCCGGCGCGCTTCGTAAGCTTTCAAATGCGCAAAGGCGATCCGCAGCAGTGCAACATTGCATTGTTTGGCGTCGCCGCGCCGTATCAGGTCGCCGACGATGTGGTCGGCCTCGATCGGCGCGTTGCGTTCTATGTCCCGCAACATGGAAGCCGCGAAAGTCGAGCCGGGAGTCGTGATCATTGTCCGAATACGCTCGATGAAGGCCGCTCGCGGGGGATAGCTATGGCTCGCGGCAACAGCCATACATTCATCCAGCAAAGCAATTGTCAGATGAGCGGCGTCGGCCGCGACAATATCGCCAACCGGCGCCCGCATCAGGCATGTGATGCCGGCCACCGCCGCAATGAGGAGCCATTTCTCCCACATCTCCAGCAAAATCGCCGTGCTGAGACGCGAATCGAAGCCCGCGTCCGCCAGAACTGCTGCGATCTTTTCAACGCGCGGGGTCTTGGAGCCATCGAGCTCGCCGAAGGAGAGTAGGTGCAAATCATTGAGGTGAAGAACCCGGCCTTCCGCATCGAGCGTCGTCGAAATCTGGCATTGACCACCAAGTACGGCCGCGCTGCCAAAACGCGCGGTAAGATAATCGATATGCGCCATGCCATTGAGCAGTGGCAGGATTGCCGTGTTCGGTCCGACGGCCGGCGCAAACGAGTCCGCCGCCGACTCGAGGTCGTAAGCCTTGCAGCTCAAGAGGATCAAATCGGACGGTGTGCGGAGCGCATCGGCGGTCGCTGTCGGCGGCGGCGGCACGGTTGCATCGCCAAACAGGCTGCGGATGACAAGTCCGGTCTTGACGAGCTGTGCGGCGCGCCGCGCTCGCACCAGAAAGGTTACATCGCGGCCGGCCGCCAGAAGCCTACCGCCGAAATAGCCGCCGATTGCACCGGCGCCAACGATCAGTATACGCATGTGCGTCGCCTAATGATGATCTTCCGCGACGTCGATCAGCGTACCGTCCGGGTCCGCGAGCTGAACAGTGCCGTGCGGGCATTTCTTCAATAGCGCGAGCCGCGCAGCGCCCTCGGAATCGAACGGGATCGGTTTCGGCGCAAGCTGGATATTGGTCTTGGCCACCATCTCGAGATTGGCGTTGAACGCATCGATATCCGGAACACGGAAACCGATGTGGTCCATGCCAGGCTGCTCGATGCCGGCGCCGTTGAACGATGAAATCTTCCACGGCACGATCGCCATGGTCATGCGCCCATCGGTAAGATGATAGCCGCCTTCCTCGGACGGAAGGTTGCGCGCCTCAAGCTCGAACAGGTCGGCATAGAAATCCGCCAGCCGCTCGGCCTCGCGGGCGCGGATGGCGAAATGGCTGAATGAGGTTTCCTGCTTCCACTCGCCTTTGGCATAAACCTCCGCGCGATTTTCGTGGCCGGGCTGGGACAGATCGAAATAATTGCCCGCCGGATCGTGCGCGCTGTAGCTCGCGAACGGCCGGTTTCCCGGACGTTTGACGATTTCGATGTCGGGATATTTTTTAGCGACCTTACTGCGGACTTTTTCCAGGTCCTCAACCTCGATTCCGAAGTGATCGAGGCCGGCCTTGCGGCCGCCACGGCGCGGAATGAGCGTCATGCCGACATAACCGTCGCCGACCGAGATGGCGCCGATTTCGCGCGCCGTGTCGCCGGACGCCTTCAGGCCGAACATGGCGCGGTAGAACATGCCGAGCAGGGCGTAATGATCGCTGGTAATGGCGAGGTGATTGAGCTTACCGAACATGACGTCTCCTCGAAGCTGCGGGCGGCCCTTCGCCGCGATCAGATTATCGATTCAGTACACCATTGCCCACGCTTGACGGCGGCGCGGGACGCTTGGGCATCATGACGCGACATCAATCGACCAGGCGCGTCAGGCCGGGCGCCACGACCTTGTCGGCCGTGATGTCCGATTTGATGTCACCCAGACCTTTCATGGCGTTGATGAGATTTTGCATGCGCGAACGCGAAATCTCGTTGCTGGGCGAAAAATAATTGATCTTGTGCAGATAGTCGTAGCTGCGCTCGACCGGCTCGCGCGGCGATTTCATCTCCTGCACCAGGATGTCGACGGCTTCGGTACGGTTTGAGGTGTCGTAGAACCATGCCACGCTCTTGTCGATCGCGGCAAGCAGCCGCATCAGCGTTTCGCGATGCTGGCCGGCATAGGCAAGCGACACGTCGGTTCCCGAGAACGGCATGTCGCCGGCGTAGTCGCTGATCATGCCGATATTGCGGAAGCCCGCATCCTCGGCGAAGAAATTGACCGGCGGCGCCAGCATGGTCGCGTCGACGGCGCCGGATTTCAGTGCGGCGAAGCGTCCCGCGGTGTTGCCCACCACGGTCATGTCGTAGTCGCCGTCCTTGAGGCCATTGGCCTGCATAATGCGCTCGAGATAGACGCGATTGATGTCAACCAGACCGCCGATGCAGATGGTCTTGCCCTTAAGATCCTTCACCGATGCGATGCCGGGCTTGGCCAGCATCTCGTAGGCGGATACCTGGCCTATGATGCGCAGCAATGCGACCGGCGCACCTTTCTCCACGGCATGGATCGGCTCGACCACGCCGACGTCGCCGACGATATCGAGCGAGCCTGCCGCAAGCTGCTGCACCAGCCCAGAGGCGGTCGGCACATAGATGATGTCGAGGGTAATTCCCTGTCCGACGAAGAAGCCCTTGCGGAGGCCGATATACCAGGGCCATGCCACGGCATTCGGCGCGCCGATCAATCCGGTCACGATGGTGTCCGCGGCGTCGGCAGATAACGCCCCGAGCCCCAACGTACCAAACAGAACGCCGCAGGCGACCGCCAGGATTTTCCCGATACACATGCTTCTCATGATCGTTTCCTCCCGCTCGCGTCGCGCTTCTTCTGTCGCGATGGGCAATCCTATCACGCATCGTCTCGAATGTTGTCGGGAGGTTGCCGCATGGCCGTCAGGCGATGCCGGGACGGCGCGGCACCAGCAGATTGCCGGTGAACGCCATGACCGGCTCGTCCTTCTGATTGTATGTGGTCGTGCGCACGCGGATCATGCCGCGGTCGGGCCGCGACTTGGACGGCCGCACTTCGAGAATCTCGCTTTTGGCATGCAATTCGTCGCCGGGCCGAACCGGGCGCGGCCAGCTCAGTTCGTCGAAGCCGACGCCGAGAATGCCGCCCGCCGGCTTGAATTCGCCGTCCAGCATCATTCGCATTGTCATGCCGGCGGTGTGCCAGCCGCTTGCCGCCAGTCCTTGAAAGGGCGATTTGCGGGCGGCTTCGTCGTCGAGATGAAACGGTTGGGGATCGAACTGCCTGGCGAAAGCGACGATCTGTTCTTTGTCGACCCGCGTCCGGGCAGAGTTGAAAACTTGCCCAACGGCGAAATCTTCCAGGTAGCGCTCGGTCATTCGTGGGCTCCTAAGACGGGACGACCGCGGCTTTGCGCGCCGGCCTGTCGAACCAGACTCCGCTGGCAACGGCGGCGGCATTGATCAGGCCGAACGTAGCAAGCGCAACGGAGAGGGCAATAAAGACTTCGGTGAGATTTCCGGTCCAGCGCAGCGCTAGCAAGCCGCCGATCGCCGCAATGAGAAGGCGCGCCATATTGGCGAGGAGCGGCCACAGCAGGCGTCCGGCGCCCTGCGATGCAAAATAGAGCGCCATGCCGAGCCCGAACAGACCATAGGCGGGGCCGACGACGTGAAGATAGCGCGTGCCGGCATCGATCATGGCCGGGTCGCGGTCGAACAGCGACAGCCACGCTTGCGGAAACACCGCGGCACACACGCCGACGAGTTCGCACAGTCCGGCGGCGATCGCCGCGCCGATCCATGCCACGCGCAAGGCCCGGTCGGGGCGGCCGGCGCCGATATTGGTGCCGACCATGGCGACTAGCGGGCCGCCAAGGCCGAACACCAGAGGAATGAGCAAATATTCGAGACGTGAGCCGGTGCCGTAGCCGGCAATGGCCGCGGGGCCAAATGCACCGACGAAGCCGGTGGCAATGGCGATGGTGAGATTTGTCTGCACCGTGATCAGCGCCGCGACCGCGCCGACGCGAAGGATGTCGCGAAACAGCGCCCAACGAAAACGGATGCCGAGAAAAGAAAGCCGGACAACGCTTCGTCCGGATCGCAGATACGCCGTCAGCGCGATGCTGCCCGCCGCGTAGTATATCAGCACTGCGACCGCGCCGCCGGCAACGCCGAATCGCCGCAACGGACCTAAACCGAAGATCAGGCATGGCGACAGAGGAATCAGCACCACGACGCCGATGCAGGTGACAAGGGCGGGCACCGCCATGTTGCCGGTGCCGCGGATCACATTGGCGAGCGAGTTGAAAAGCCAGACCAGGATCGCGCCGGCGAAAACGACCGCCGAGTATATCAACGCCGCGTCAAGCGACGCTTCGCTGCCGCCCATCGCGGTGTAGAGCCATCGTCCGCCGGGCAGCACCGTGACCGTGAATGCAAGGCCGAACGCCAGTGCAATGACCAGCGCATGTAGCGCCAGGGCATTGGCATCGTCGCGGCGACCGGCGCCGAGGGCGCGCGCGATCGCCGATGAAATGCCGCCGCCCATGGCGCCGGCCGACATCATTTGCATCAGCATCACAATGGGAAAGACCAGCGCCACGCCGGCCAATGAGTCAGTCCCAAGTTTGCCGACGAAATAGGTCTCGATCAATCCGACGGATGTCTGCGCCAGCATCACCAGCACGTTCGGCGCGGCGAGCCGGATCAGCGTTTTCGCTATCGGCCCTTCGATGAGCGTGCGGGTTCGCGGATCGTAAGCGGTCTTGTTCTGGATTGGCGCCGCGGCCGCGACTTGCGGTTCGGTTGAAGCGATGCCCACTGATGTCATGACGGGGATACCCGTATTGAATGAGCGACCATATAGGAGTATATACGCCTGTATCAAGCCATGAAGGGCGCCATGATCCCGGCTTCGACCAATCCTGCAGCCTGCAATTGCCTGGCGCTGCGCCAGGCAACGCGGCATGTCACGCAATTCTACGACCAATTCCTGACGCCTGTCGGCCTGCGCGCAACCCAGTATTCGATTCTCGCAAGGCTGCATCGCAGGGGAGCGATGACCATCAATGCGCTGGCTGCCGAACTGGTGATGGACCGCACGACGCTGGGGCGGAACGTTCGTCCGTTGCAGCGCGACGGCCTGGTCGCGATCGGTCCGGGAAAAACCGACCGCCGCCGCAAGGAGTTGCGGCTCACGCCGTCCGGATTGGCGCGGTTCGAGGCCGCGCAGAAAGGCTGGACCAAGGCCCAGACGGGATTCGAGCGCAATTTCGGCGTTCGCCGCGCCAAAGCGCTGCGCGTGCTGTTGGAGGATGCCGCCTCGCGCGAACTGACTGCCACAATCGATTAAAGCGCCGCGATCGTCTGTACTTCGAGCAAATAATTCTCATCGGCCAGGCGGCTGATGATGAGCAGCGTGCTCGGTGGACACACCCCGCCAGGGAACATCTTGGGAAATTCCCGGCCGCGATAGGCCCGAAACGCCGGTGCATCCTGCGGCCGCACCAGGAAGTTCGTGAACTGCACGATATTTTTCCAGTCGGCTCCGACCGAACGCAGTGCGGCGTGGATATTGGCGTAAACCTGAACGCATTGCGCCTCGATATCGCCCTTGCCGACAACGGTGCCTGAAGCATCCACCGGCACCTGTCCGGCAATAAAAACGACTTCCTGAATTTTGGCGTGCGCGATGTGGCTGTACGTGCCGGCTGGTTTAGCCAAGCCCGGAGGATTGAATATTTTGATGTCCACCACTGGTCATCTCCCTGATGTTTGTTCTGCCTTGTGCTTCAGGCATAGCGCGAAAAATCGCGGCCTTCCTTGACCACGAATTCGAGCAGGAAAGGCGAGCCCTTCTCGGTAATTTCAACCGCGTCCTTGATCGCGCCGACGATGTGGCCGGGTTTTTCCACGCGCGTCGCCGCGACGTTGAGGCCTTCGGCCACTTTCGTGTAGTTGCCGCCGACTGTCATCGCGCCGTACTTCTCGTCGGAAATCTTCAGCACATCGCGCTCGGCGCCCATGACGCCGTTATTGAATACGACGGTGAGGATGGCGATACGGTTGCGCGCCGCGGTCTCGATGTCCATACCCGTCATGCCGAACGAGGCGTCGCCCATCACGTTGATGCAGTGTTTCTTCGGCGCGGCGAGCTTGGCGCCGAGCGTAATGCCGAGCCCGTAGCCGAGCTGGGTTGATTTGCCCCAGCCCATATACGAGCCGGCCGCCGTGGTCTCCCAGAATGGAATCATCTGCTCGCGCGGACTGCCCGAATCGTGCGTCATGATGACGTTGTCGCGATCGAGCGTGCGCATCATATCGCGGATCACGCGATACTGATTGAGCGGCGTCTCGTCAGAGTTGAGAAACTTCGACCATTCGTCGAGCCATGCTTTCTTGCCCGCTGCGACTTCCTCCTTGAGCGAGGCGAGCGCGTTACCGCCGCCCGGACCCTTCTGCCTGGCGACTTCCTTGATAAGGGCATCGAGGACGAGGCCGGCATCACCGACGATCGCGTGATCGGCCCGATATTCCTTGTTGATGTCGCCGGCGTCGTTGGTCGAGTGAATGATGGTCTTTCCGGGCGGAACGGCCGGCCCAAAATTCGTAATGGTGAGACTCGAACCGATCGCCATGATGACGTCGGCCTTCTTCATGAAATCGGCATACACCTTCGAGCGCGAGCGCGTCGCGCCGCCGAGCGCAAGCGGATGGCTGTCGGGTATGGCGCTCTTGCCCGGATTGGTGGCGACCACCGGAGCCGGCAGCAATTCCGCAAGGGCGGCGAGCTGGTCGCCAGCTTCGGCGTAATGCACGCCTTGGCCCGCCCAAAGCAGCGGATTCTTGGCCGCGAGCAGTATCTCGGCGGCCCTTTTGACGGCGTCCGGATCGGGCGCCGCGCGCTGCAACGGCACTGGCTGATAATTGAGCGTGCCCTTGAATTCCGCCTCGGCCACTTCGTCGGGCACTTCGATCAGCACCGGCCCGCCTTTGCCCGAGCGCATCGCGTGGTAGGCGCGCCGCATCAGGTCGGGCAATTCCTGGACGTTATGCGCCAGCGCCGACCACTTGGTGACGGCGCGATAGACGTCGGCGGCGCGAAATGCCGGCCGGACGTATTGCTTCGCCAGCGGCATGCCGCCGGAAACGACGAGGAGAGGCACGTTCTCGGCATAGGCCTGGGCAATGCCGGGGAAGGCGTTCTCGATCCCGGGGCCGGCTTGCGCCGCGAACACGCCGTTGCGCTTGCCGCGTTTGATGCGGCTATAGCCGTCGGCAATGCCGACGCCAACGCGCTCCTGCCGGCATAGGATCGGGCGAATGTCGAGGGCGGCGCAGGGCTCGATGATCTGGTTACGTGGATAGCAGGAGAGGAATTCGGTACCCTCGCGCTTGAGAATTTCGGCAATGACTTCGGCGCCGTTCATGTGCGTAAGCCTCCCAGGCTTGTTTTGTCGCGCAATCGGTGGAATTCTTCGGCACTATAGCATGTCGAGGTTGGAGCACGAGTATGACCGTGGCGCGCATTCTTTCGGTATGCATCGTGCTCGGCTTGGCTGGCGCGATATTGCCGGCGCGGGCAGGAGAAACCGGTCAGCCCGGTGACGGCTGTTACTGGTGCACCCGCGACGCGATTTACGAGCGGACCAAGCTGATCGCTCTTCTTGAGGCGAATCCGAACATGGACGAGGCCGTGAAAGGGCCGCAGATCACAGCGGCGCGCGCCGAAATCCATGCGCTCCGCGCGACGCTCGGCCCACCGCAATGGGACTGGTCGACGCCCTGCTGCTATACGCGCAAACCGATCCACATTCGCTGAGCGGTGTTATTCGGCCGGTTGGCTGCCATAGAGACCGGGCAGCAGCCGCTGCCGCTGCCGCAGCGACCATTGGCCGAGCCGGTCCATGTAAAGATAGAGCACCGGTGTCGTATAGAGCGTCAGTAATTGGCTGATGATGAGCCCGCCTACGATTGAGATACCCAACGGGCGGCGAATTTCGCTGCCATTGCCGAAACTCACCGCCAACGGCACCGCGCCGAGAATCGCGGCCGAGGTGGTCATCATGATCGGCCGGAAGCGCAGCAGGCTCGCCTGGAAGATCGCGGCATCGGGGCTCAAATGTTGCGAACGCCGGGCCTCGAGCGCGAAGTCGATCATCATGATCGCGTTCTTTTTGACGATACCTATGAGCAGGATCACGCCGATCATTCCGATAATGTCGAATTCGGTGCGAAACAGCATCAGCGCCAGCAAAGCGCCGACGCCGGCCGACGGCAACGTCGACAGAATGGTGATCGGATGGATGTAGCTCTCATAGAGAACGCCCAAAAGAATGTAGACGGCCGCGATCGCGGCGGCGATCAGCACCGGCTCGTTGTTGAGCGATTGCTGAAAGACCTGTGCCGTGCCGGCGAGGCTGCCGAGGATCGTAGCGGGCATATGAATAGTGTTGATCGCCTGATTGATCTCGGCTGCGGCTTCGCCGAGCGTGGCGCCTTCCGCCAGGTTGAAGGAAATCGTCGAAGCGACGAACAGTCCCTGATGGTTGACCGCCAACGGGGTCGTGCCCGGCTTATAGTGACTGACCGCCGAAAGCGGAATCATGGTTTCGACCGCGGTGCTGACCGCGGCGCCGGACGATGTGTTGCTCTTGCCGCCGGTGGCAAGTGAGTTAATGGCGGCGTTGCGCGCCGAATTGTTGTTCGCGGTAGCTGCTGCCGTCGCACTGTCGGACGAGGACGACGGTGCTTTCGTGCTGACCACCGTTCCACCAGGGAGATTGGACGATGCCGTTCCTGCGGCGCCGCCGCCCGAGGTCGCGACATAAACGTCGTTGAGCGCCGCCGGAAACTGCGTATAGCGCGGGTCGATTTCCATCACGACGTGGTACTGATTGATCGCGCTGTAGATCACCGACACCTGACGCTGACCAAAAGCGTCGTAAAGCGTATTGTCGATCTGGGCCGGCGTTACACCCAGGCGCGCAGCGGTGTCGCGATCGATGACGAGATCGGTCTCGAGGCCCTTCTGCTGTTGGTCTGAGTTGACATCCGCCAGCACGGAACTGTGCTCGAGAGCCTGGACAAGCTTCGGTGCCCAGATGAATAGATCATTCGAGTTGTCGGATTGCAGCGTGTATTGATAAGTCGAATTGCTCTGGCGGCCGCCGGCACGAATATCCTGAACGGCGTTAAGAAACAGCCGGCCACCGGGAACCTGGGCGAGCTTGGGCCGCAGCCGCGCGATTACCGCGTCGATCGATGGACGTTGCGTTATCGGCACGAGCGACACGAATACCGATCCCGTATTGATTGTGCCGAACCCGCCACCGCCGGTGCCAGTGTAGCCGACCACGCTCTGTACGGCGGGATCGGCTTGCACGATGGCTATCATCTGCCGCAGCTTTCCCGCCATCGACTGGAAGGAGACGCTCTGGTCGGCTTGCAGAGAGCCGACCATTCGGCCGGTGTCCTGCGCCGGAAAAAAACCCTTCGGTACGATGAGAAACAGCACGACGTTTAATCCGATCGCACCGAGAAAGATCATAAGCACGATGGCGCGGTGCCGAAGCGCCCAGCCGAGCGTGTGTTCGTAACCGCGCAGCATGCGGTCGAAAATCGTCGCACGACGAGATCTTGCCGATGTCCCACCTGTGGCGCCCGGGCGCAGGAACAGGGCGCACATCATCGGTGTCGTGGTCAGCGAGATCGCCAGCGAAATCAGGATGGCCAGCGATAGCGTTATGGTGAATTCCCGGAACAGGCGGCCCAGAATTCCGCCCATCAGCAGAATGGGCACGAAGACCGCTATCAACGACAAGCTGATCGACAATACGGTAAAGCCGACCTCGCGTGCGCCGAGTAGGGCCGCCTGGATGCGGGGCATGCCCGCTTCGAGATGGCGGGAAATATTCTCAAGCACCACGATCGCATCGTCGACAACGAACCCGGTTGCGATGGTCAGGGCCATGAGCGACAGAATGTCGAGGCTATAACCCAAGAGATACATGCCGCCGAATGTTCCGAGGATCGAGATCGGCACCGCGACCCCCGGGATGATGGTCGCGCGTACGCTGCGAAGAAAAAGGAATACGACGAGGATGACCAGAATGATCGCGATGACCAGCGTCATTTCGGTATCGTGGAGCGACTGTCGTATCGTCGTGCTGCGATCGATTGCGATCGTGACATTGACGTCGGCCGGCATCGCCGCCTGCAAGTGGGGTAGTGCCGCCTTCACCTGGTCTACGGTATCGATGATGTTGGCGCCCGGCTGCCGGAAAATGATGATCAGCACCGACGGGGTGCCATTGGCCATACCGAGATTGCGCAAGTCCTCGACAGAGTTGTTCACCGTCGCGACGTCCGAGAGCTGGATCGCGGCGCCGTTGCGATAGGCGATAATGAGCGGCCGATAGTCGGCCGCCCTGGTCGACTGATCGTTGGTATAGAGCTGGTAACGCTGGTCGCCGTCGTCGATGGTCCCCTTCGGGCTGTTGGCGTTGGCGGACGCAAGCGCCGCGCGCACGTCCTCGAGGCCGATGCCGTATTTGTAAAGTGCCCGCGGATTGAGCTCGACGCGCACCGCAGGCAGCGCCGATCCGCCGATGATGACCTGGCCGATGCCGCTGATCTGTGAGAGCTGTTGCTGGAAGACGTTGCTGGCGGCATCGTACATCTGGCCTTGCGTCAGCGTTTCCGATGTCATCGCCAGAATCATGATCGGCGCATCCGCCGGATTGACCTTTCGGTACGTCGGATTGCTTTTTAGATTCGCCGGCAGGTCGGCGCGTGCCGCGACGATTGCGGCCTGCACGTCGCGCGCGGCGCCGTCGATGTCGCGGCTAAGATCGAATTGAAGCGTGATGCGGGCCTGGCCGATGCCGCTGTTGGAGGTCATTTCCGTAACGTCGGCGATTTGGCCGAGATGGCGCTCGAGCGGCGCGGCGACGCTCGTCGCCATGGTGTCCGGGCTGGCGCCGGGAAGTGACGCGCTCACCGAGATTGTCGGATAATCGACCTGCGGCAGCGGCGAGACCGGTAGTTTTGCGAAGGCCAGGATACCGGCCAGGGCGATGCCGAGCGTCAGCAGCATCGTCGCTACGGGGCGCGCGATGAATGGTGCGGAAATGTTCACTCCGCAGGCTCGCCGGGGACAATCGAAGCGGCCGGTCGCTGCCCGCTGAGACGGCGTCCCAGCCGATCGAAATAAAGATAGATCACCGGTGTGGTGAACAAAGTCAGCATCTGACTGACGATCAATCCGCCGACCAGGGTGACGCCGAGCGGCTGGCGCAATTCGGAACCGGTCCCGGCGCCCAGCATCAGGGGAAGCGCGCCGAGAATGGCCGCCATGGTCGTCATCATGATCGGGCGGAAGCGCAGCAGGCAGGCTTGATAGATGGCTTCCCGCGGCGGCAACCCTTCGATGCGCTCGGCTTCCAGCGCGAAGTCGACCATCATGATGCCGTTCTTCTTGACGATGCCGATCAGCAGAATGACACCGATGATCGAGATCACGTCGAGGTCGTAATGCAGCGCGATCAGCGACAGGAGCGCGCCGACGCCCGCCGAAGGCAGTGTCGACAAGATCGTGATGGGATGGACGAAGCTCTCGTAAAGAACGCCAAGCACGATGTACATCGCCACCACGGCGGCGATGATCAGGAAGATTTCATTCGCCAGAGACGCCTGAAAAGCGGCTGCGGTGCCTTGGAACGAGGTTATGAAGCTATTGGGCAGGCCGGCCTTGGCTTCCGCCTGCACGATGGCGTCGACCGCCGCGCCGAGCGACGCCCCAGGCGCGGTATTGAACGAGATTGTCGTGGCAGGGAACTGGCCGAAATGCGTGACCACCAGCGGACCGGTCCGTTTTTCGATATGCGAAATTGCCGAAAGCGGCACTTGGCCGTTCGTAGAAGACGACGACGACGGCAGATAAAGCGCGGAGAGCCCGTTCAGTGATTGCTGCAACGCCGGATCGAGCTCGAGGATCACGCGATATTGGTTCGACTGGGTGAAAATGGTCGAGACGATCCGCTGCCCGAATGAATCGTAAAGTGCGTTATCGATCGTGGCCGGCGTGATTCCGAAGCGGCTGGCGGTGGCGCGGTCGATGACCAGATAAACCGACAACCCTTGCTGCTGGAGATCGCTGGCGACGTCAGTGAGCTGCGGCAGCTGGCTTAGCTGCTGCACGAGTTTCGGCACCCATGTGTTGAATTCTGCGGCATTGGCATCCTCGAGAATGAAGTTGTAGGGCGCGCGATTGATGGTCGAATCGATGGTCAGGTCCTGGACCGGCTGCATGTACAGCGTGACGCCGACGACGCCGGAAACCTCTTGCTGAATTCGCTTGATGACCTGGCTGGCAGTGAGATTGCGGGTGTCGTGCGGCGTAAGCGAAATAAGGAAGCGCCCGCTATTGAGCGTCTTGTTGGTGCCGTCGACGCCGACGACCGAACTCAGGTTTACGACGTCCGGATCCTTGAGAATGGCCTCGGCGAGCTGGTTTTGCAGGTTTGCCATCTGCGAATAAGAGACGCTCTGCGACGCCTCGGTGATCGCCTGGATCATTCCGGTGTCCTGCACGGGAAAAAAGCCCTTGGGTATCGCGAGGTAGAGCAGCACCGTAACGGCGAGGGTCAGTACGGCGACCAGCAACGTCAGCGGCTGCCGGTCCAGTATCCAGTTCAAGGCTCGGCCATAACTCGCTATGAGCGAAGTGAAGGCGCGCTCGGCAGTGAGATCGAACGACGTGCGCTCGCTGTCGGCCTGATGGCGGATCAGCTTGGCGCACATCATCGGCACCAGCGTCAGCGAGACGACCGCGGATATGACGATGGTGACTGCAAGCGTGATGGCGAATTCATGGAACAGCCGGCCGACGACATCGCCCATGAACAACAGCGGTATCAGCACCGCGAGCAGCGATATCGTCAGCGAAATGATGGTGAAACCGATCTGCTCAGAGCCGCGCAGCGCGGCATCCAGCGGCTCCATCCCGCTTTCGACAAACCGCGCGATGTTTTCGATCATCACGATAGCGTCGTCGACGACGAAGCCGGTCGCGATGGTCAGCGCCATCAGCGAGAGATTATCGAGGCTGAAACCGAGGAGATACATCGCGCCAAACGTGCCGACGAGCGACAGCGGCACCGACAGGCTCGGGATGATGGTGCCCGGCAGCGTGCGCAGGAACACGAAGATCACGATCACGACGAGAACCACGGCGAGCCCGAGTTCGAATTCGACGTCGGCGACCGAGGCGCGGATGGTCACGGTGCGGTCGCTCAGCACGTTGACTTCGACGGCGGACGGCAGCGACGCCAAAATCTGCGGCAGCAGGGTCTGGACGCGATCGACGACCTGAATGATGTTGGCGCCCGGCTGACGCTGGACATTGAGGATGATGGCCGGCGTGTCGTTGGCCCAGGCGCCGAGCTTGGTGTTTTCCGGTCCGCTGACGATCTTGGAGACGTCGGCGAGCCGAACCGGTCCGCCGTCGCGATAGGCGATGATCAGATTGCGATACTGATCGGTGCCCGTGAGCTGGTCGTTGGCATTGATGGTGCTGGCTTGCGCCGGACCGTCGAAATTACCCTTCGGGGTATTGACGTTCAGGTTGGCGATTGTGGTGCGAATGTCGTCGATGTTGAGGCCGTATGCGGCCAGCGCTTGCGGATTGATCTGAAGCCGCACGGACGGTCTTTGTCCACCGCTGATGCTGACCAAGCCTACCCCGGTCAGCTGCGAAATCTTCTGGGCGAGGCTCGTCTCGCACAGGTCCTCGAGCGCGGTGAGCGGCAAGGTCTTCGATGTGACCGCCAGCGACAGGATCGGTGCGTCGGCGGGGTTGACCTTGGCGTAGATCGGCGGCGCCGGAAGATCGGCCGGCAATAGATTCCCGGCGGCGTTGATCGCCGCCTGGACTTCCTGCTCGGCGATGTCGAGACTGAGGTCGAGGCTGAATTGCAGCGTGACCACCGAGGCGCCGGCAGAGCTCGCCGACGTCATCTCGTTCAGCCCCGGCATCTGGCCGAACTGCCGCTCGAGCGGCGATGTCACCGACGACGTCATCACCTCCGGGCTGGCGCCGGGATAAAGCGTCTGCACCTGGATCGTCGGGTAGTCGACTTCGGGCAATGTCGATAGCGGCAGGAAAGTGTAGGCGACCATGCCCGACAGCAAGATAGCCGCCATCAACAGCGAGGTTCCGACCGGACGAAGAATGAAGGGTTCGGAGACGTTCATCGCACTGTTTCACCGTCGCGCCCGCGCTCACCGCATTTTTTCGAGCGTACTATGGACCGCTGTTGGTCGTGCCTTGGCTCTGCGAACGGTTGGGATTCTGGGATCGATCGCCGCTTTTGCCCGAACCGCCGTTGCTGCGTCCGCCGCTACCGGAAGCGCCGCCAGCTCCGGGTGCGCCGCCGCCCGAGCGATGCGGTCCCGGCCCGCCCTGAGCGCCGGCGGCGCTGGAAGTTCCTGGTCCTCCTAGCGGCTTACCATCCAAGCTGGATATGCTGACGTGCAGACCGTCGCGAAGACGATCGCTGCCGTCGACCACAACCCGGTCGCCGGCGCCGAGCCCCGAATTGACGGCGGTCATGGCGCCATCGGTCGGTCCGATGGTGATCTGCTGTACGGAAACGGTGCTGTCGTCGTTGATGACATAAACGTAGTAGCCCGGCGCTCCGGTATTGGCAGAGGGCGTGGCGAGGCTGGTGCTGCCGGGATTGCCGCTGTTGGAGGCGCCGCCGATTGTGCTGCTTCCCGGCGCGCCTAGCTGAATTGCCGCGGTAGGAACGGTGACGATATTCTGCAGCGTTCTGACCAAAAGCTGCGCGTTGACGAACTGGTTGGGAAACAGGGCAAGATCCGAATTATCGAATTGAGCGCGCACCTTCACCGTTCCCGTCGTGGTGTCGATCTGGTTGTCGAGCGCCGACACCGTACCCGTTGCAAGCTTCTTGATGTTGGCGCGATCGAACACGGTGACTTGAAGCGGGGTGCCGGCGGAAAGTTGCGGGACGACGTCCGGCAGATCGTCTTCTGGAATCGAGAAGACGACCGTGATCGGCTGCAACTGGGTAACGACCGCAAGGCCGGTCGTGCCGGAAGCCTGCACATAATTGCCCGGATCGACCAGACGCAGGCCGATACGGCCGGTGACCGGCGAAACGATATGGCAGTACGCGATGTTCAGCGCTTCGGTATCGATCTGTGCCTGATCCTGCTTGACCGAGCCCTCATATTGCTGGACGACAAAGACTTGGTCCTCGGACTGCTGGCGTGCGATCGAATTTTGCTGAGCGAGCGTCTCGTAACGCTTCAAATCCATCTGCGCCTGGGCGAGCAATCCTTGATCGTGTGCCAGAACGCCTTCGTACTGGGCCTTCAGAATCTCATACGGCCGCGCATCGATTTGCGCCAGAAAGTCGCCTTTCTGAACCAGTTGCCCTTCAGTGAACCCCACCGCCGTCAATTGACCGTCGATCTGAGTTTGCACGGTGACCGTCGCGAGCGGTGTCACCGTACCCAGCGCGTTGACGATGACTCGAATATTGCCCGGCGCGACGGTGGCAGCGCCGACCGATTGGGCGGCGCCTTGGAAGCGTCCGGCCGGAGACTGAGCCGGTCGCAGATAGTGGACGGCCTCGTAGCCGGCGACAATGAGAAGGAGCGCAACGGTTGTGCCGATAACAATCCTGGATATTGAATAAGACCGGCTTCTGACGCCCGGTTCGGGCATCGGCCGGCGAAGATTCGGTGCCAGCTCGTCATCCGTTCTTCGCGTTCGCTCGTCCATATCGGCGATCAGGACTCCGGCATTCTCTGCATAATAGTGTGCGGCAACATGCCCCGCCTAATGAAAATTCGCTAATGGGGTGGCAGATCAAAGGGCCGCGGCAGCAGCGCCTCCGGACAGGAGCGTAAAAACCACATATAGGGGCGCTTCGTGCTCCCAGACTTGGTGAAAAGGATGGTTGAATCAAGGCCTTGAGGGCTTGTGACGGCGCTTCCGCGTATTGCGGCAGCATCCGCCGGATCGCGATTTTGGCTCGCTACTTTGTGCCTTGCGGCGCGCTTGCCGGCTGCTGCTGCTGCGGCGCATCAGCCGCAGCGGGCGGTTCCGGGGTCGAATCGAGCTGCGGCAGAAACGAGAAGCCCTCCATCAGCTTTGTTTGCGTCGGCAGCAGTGTGGTGTTCCAGCCGCCGCCCAGCGCTTCGATCAGGCTGACGCTGGCGACAAACAAATTTTGCCGGATCGTCAATGCGCTTTCCTCGTCGGTCAGCAGAGTCAACTCTGATTGCACCACGGTGGTGAACGCCACCGTTCCCTGCTGGAATTGATTCAGATAAACGTTCACGGCGGTGCGCTGGTTTTGCACCGAGCGCTCTTGTATTGCGAGCGCCTCCCGGTAACGATGGATTGCCGCTAGCTGGTCCTCGACCTGCTGGAACGCGGTAAGCACGGTCTGACGATAAGTGGCGACACTCTGCCAATATACGGCTTTGGCGGCGTCGACCTGCGCGGCCGTCAGTCCGCCGTTGAACAAAGTCGTCGTTTCACTGGCGCCGATCGACGCGATCGAGCGCGCGGCACTCAAAGGCAGTGGAATAGCGCCAACGTACTCGATCATGCTGGAGAGCGAGACGTCCGGAAAATAGGCCGCTTCGGCGACGCCGATCAGTGCATTCTGCTGCTGCATCGCTCGCTCCGCGGCGGCAATATCAGGACGCCGCTCCAGCAACGCCGAGGGAATCGTCACGGGAATCCGCGGAATATTCTCCCCCAATGATCGCGGTGCGATGGTGAGTTCCGCCGGCGGCCTGCCGATCAGCACCGCGATGGCGTGTTCGTATTGCGCACGCTGGACGCCGGTGTCCGTGAGTTGCGCTTCGGCGTTCAAAAGCTGCGCCTCTGCGGTCGCGACGTCGCCGCTCGTCACCTGATAGCCGGCTTTGAACTGGTTCTGCACGATGTCGAGAGTTTTCTTGTAGAGCGCGACGGTGCGCGAGAGCAGATCGTGCAAGGAATCAGTGGCGCGAAGATTGAAATACGCCGTGGCGAGCTGCCCTTGCGCGGCAAGCTTGGCATTGTCGAGATCGGCCGCGCTCACCTGCGCCGCGGAGGTATCGCTTTCGATCAGGCGGCGTACCTTGCCCCAGACGTCGAGCTCCCAGGTGCCGCTGACTGGCACGGTGTACTGCGTCGTATATCTGGTTCGCAAGCTGGTTCCGACGGCACTGCCCCCGGTGGTGCCCGCGAGTGCTCCAGTGCGCGTGCGGGTGACCGAATATCCTGTTGTCGCTCCCGGAAACAGTTGGGCCTGCGCTTCTCTGATGATGGCGCGTGCTTCTTCATAGGCCGCCGCCGATGCCGCGACCGTCTGATTGGAAATCTCGACTTCGCGGAGCAGGCCGGCAAGTCTCGGATCGTGGTAAGGCGCCCACCAATCGCCGCGGTCGAGGTCATCGCTGGGTTTGGCGAGCTTCCAGCCTTTGAGCTCTTTGAATTCCGTCGGAACGGGCGCGGGGGCAGGGGAGTAGTTGGGCCCTACGGCGCATCCGGCGAGCAGTAGAGCGAGAATGAATCCTGTAGCGCAGGCTCGCGCGCGCAAGGAAACTACGCGTCGCACCCGGCCTCCCCGACGCATACCAGCATGGGCCAACGCATGCACTGCCGACTACTCGTTGCTGCAAAGCCCGGAAACCGGCCAGGAAACACCCGAAGACAATGTTCAAAACCTCGCCGGCCCCACACCGGCGGGTATCGTCACATCGTCCCCCGTTTGATCGGCCCCCGGCGATCTTGTTAACCATAACCATGCCCGTCACATGGGCAAATATCAACTGCGCGCTCGGGCGGCCGCGCCGGAGCGGTTCGATCTGCGCAACATGTGACATTCGGGCTACAGTGTGGGCCGGATCGTTCGAACGGCTATTCAACGGCGTGCGTTTTCCTTTGCCAAATTTCCATCGGGCGGCCTGTGCGCGATTTCTCCGCACCGAATTGCCGCGAGCCGCCGTGCGGTGCGTGCGATGATTGCCGATGCAATAGGTGACAAAAATGTAAGGCCGCAACGCTCTGGCGCGAGCGCAGGGTGCGCCACACATCGGAAGGGGCTTCGGTGGCGAAGTCTGGCACGTGGCGAAGTTTGGCACGTGTCGCGAAAACAAAAACAAATGGCGGTTCGGCAGGTTGCATTGCACCATCATTGTTTTGTCGCCCGCGGAACGGAACCCGTAATTCGGCGTTGTTTTCTTTAGCCTGAAAAGGATTGCAGACATGTCCAAGCTAGCAACCGGCGTCGCTGCGATTGGTCTCTCGCTGTGCATGGTAGCCGCGGCAGTGGCCGCCAAAGGCGGTGGGCATCCCGGCGGCGGTGGACATCCAGGTGGCGGCGGTGGGCATCCGAGAGGCGGAGGCGGCGCGCATGTCGGCGGCGGCGGTGGAGCGCATTTCGGTGGCGGAGGTGGCGCGCATTTTACCGCCCACGCAGCGCCGCACTTTTCCGGTCGGGTCGGGGGTGGGGGTGCGACGCATGTCTCACACGCCGCTTCGTCATTTCACGCGTCTCATGCCTCGCATGCGTCCTCATCATCCCACGCGGCAGTTCACGGCCCGTCAGCACACGCTTCGGCACTCAGTCATGTGACGCCTGGTGCCGGTGCGCATTCGTTGGCGACGACCGGGCATTTCAATCACGCTGGACTTGCCGCAAATCCGAGGGCGTTCGCCGCCCGCCGCAATTTCGCAGCCAACGCCGCGTTTCATCCATTCTGGCATCCCGGCTGGCATCCGGGTTGGCATCCTTATAATCACGTCGGCTGGCTCGGCCCGCTGTTCTGGCCCTATGCCTACGGAAATCTCTTCTACTACGCGCTGTGGCCCTACGATTACGGCTACTACGATCCGTTCTGGGTCTACGGCTACGGCGACATCTACCAAGGAATATTTTCGCCGTACGTCTACGACGAATACGTACAGGGGCCGCGCGCGTCACAGCGCATGGCCGCGCTCACCCAGAACATGACGCAGAGCTGCGATGAAGAGGCGGTCGAGGTCACGGGATGGCCGATCGACCAGATCCAGGCCGCAGTGCAGCCCACCCCGGATCAAAGTGCTCTGCTCGACACGCTCGGCAATGCCGTCATCAATGCAAGCGCCGTCATCAAATCGCACTGCCCGACCACAGTCTCGTTCACGCCGACCGGACGCATCGACGACATGCAGCAGCGCCTGCAAGGAATGGTCCAGGCGGTCGATATCGTGAGCCCGCCGCTCGGCAAGTTCTATGATTCACTCAGCGACGAGCAGAAAGCGCGGTTCAACGACATCGGCGCCAGCGCGCCCGGAGCCAAGCCCGAGGCGTCGAATGCGCCGCCTCAGGCCGCGCCTAACGCCACGCCCAATCCACAGGCGCAGTGCGATGCGTCGGTCATGGCCTGGCCGAGCGATCAGATCACGCGCACGGTACAGCCGAACGATGCGCAGCGCGCCAAACTCGACACGCTACAGTCGGCGATGGCGAGCGCGGCGAATACCATCAAGGCGGCATGCCCGATGGAAGTGCCGACGACCCCGCCGGCTCGGCTCGCGGCGGCCGGCAAGCACCTGAAAGCCATGCTGCAAGCCGTGGATTCGATCCGCCCCGCGCTGCATGACTTCTACGATTCGCTCAGTGACTCCCAGAAGGCTCGCTTCAATACGATGGGAAGGGAGTTGTTCGCGGCGAATCCACAGAATCAGGAATGAGTTTTCCCTACTGTGCAACGCAAGTGGCGGATGGGCCGACCATCCGCCGCTTTTGTTTCAGTAGAACAGCTTGGGAAATTTCGCCCGCAGCTCCGCACGCAAATCGGCGCTGACGTCGACCGTCGTCGGGAAAGTGCCCTTGAGCTTCATGTCATAGGGGATGCAGGCGTCGATCAGGATGCGATTGTTGAAGTTGCCGGGCAGGTAAAGCGGATCGCGCTTCGAGGCCCAGGCTTTTTGCACCATATCGATGTCGGCCTTGGGATCGAAGCGCGTGCACATCGCCCACAGCACCTGGTCGAGGTCGCCGGCGTCGATGTCTTCATCGACCACTACCGTCCATTTACCGGCATAGGCGCCGCCCTGGCAGGCGCAGGCGATGTGCAGGGCCTGGCGTGCGTGACCCGGATAGCGCTGGCGGAGTTGCACGGTGGTAAAGCGCGTCGCCGGACCGGCCTCATGGTTCCAGACACCGAGCACGTCGGGGATGCCGCAAGCGTCCAGCGCGTGCCAGATTTGCGCCGCGCCGGCGATGCCTTTGAGCAGGCCGGTCTCATCGACCGGCTTGTGCTGCGGCGCGCAGGTCAGAATCGGGTCGTTGCGATGCAGGACCGTCTTGACGTTGACGTAAGGCCGCTCCTGGGTGTCGTCGGAATAGTAGCCCATCCATTCGCCGAATGGGCCTTCCGGCCTGGTCTGGCCGGGAATTGTCTCGCCTTCGATGGCGATCTCGCAATCGGCCGGGATCGGAAATCCGGTGAAGGGCCCGCGCACCACATCGATGGGCTCGCCGCGCAGGCCGCCGGCGATATCGTATTCACTGACCGCGGGCAGCGGGCTCGACGACAGCATGAACAGCAACGGGTCCTGTCCGCAGAGGATGACGACCTTCATCGGCTCGCCCCGCGCAAAATATTTGTCGCGGTGGATGCGGCCGTGCTTGCCCTCGGTGATCTGGCAGCCGACGGTCTTGCCGTCATAGACTTGGCTGCGATAGGCGCCGAGGTTGAACCAGCCGGTGTCGGGATCCTTTGTCACGACGCAGCAGGCCGTGCCGATGAAGCGGGCCTTGTCCTGTTCGTGATGGCGCGGCACCGGGAATTTGAGGACGTCGATGGCGTCGCCCTCGATCACGTTCTCGAAAACCGGCCCGTCGTTGACGAAGCGCGGGGCCAGCGGTTTGAGGTCCACCATGCGCTCGTGATAGCGCTGTACGATACCGACTTTGCGTTCGTATTCGAGCGGCAGGTCGAGCGTCAGCGCGATGCGCTTGATCGACGAGAGCTGTCCGTAAAGCGTGCGAAAGCCCTTGGCGTAGCCGGGCACGTCGTCGAACAGGATCGCCGGGGCCTGGCCGCGGCTCTTCTCGGTGAGCATGTGGGTGAGGGCGCCCATCTCGACGTCCCAATGGACGCCGGAAACATGTTCGAGCTCGCCGAGCCTGTCCACGGTCTCAAGCCAGCCGCGCAGCCCGCGGTAGCCTCGGCGCTCTGCCGCACCCATGCTGGCCATGCTCGTCTCCATGTCGCCGAAAGCGAACCGAGGCGGTATGAAATGAGGCCTCGGACGTGTCAAGCTGATGGCGTCCATACCATCCCACGTTCCATCCGAAACCGGAGTTTGCCGTGACCCTGCCGCGACCGAATTACAATCCGCCCTTCAACATCACGCGCGCCAGTCATTCCGTGCTGCACGTAAAGGACCTCGCGAAAAGCCGGGCATTTTATGTCGATCTTATCGGCCTGGTGGTGAGCGACGAGGACAAGGATACGATCTATCTGCGCGGCATCGCCGAGGCATGCCATCACTCGCTCGTGCTCAAACGTTCGGCCGAGCCGCGATCCGAACGCGTCGGCATGCGCTGCTTTACCGAAGACGACCTGGAAAAGGCGAAATCCTATTTCGAGAAAGCGGGGCTGCCCGCGCAATGGGTCGAACGGCCGTATCAGGGCAAGACATTGCACGTGAGCGACCCCGCCGGCGTGCCGCTCGAATTCTGCGCAACCATGACGACAAAGCCGCGGCTCTTGATGGATTTTGCCCATCATCGCGGCGCGGTGCCGCAGCGCATCGATCACTTCCAGGTGCTTGTGCCCGACGTGCAGCGCCAGCTCGAATTTTACATGGGCCTCGGGTTTCGATTGTCCGAATATATCGCGCCGGACGGCAGCGACGATCCGCTGTTCGTTTTCCTGCAACGTAAAGGCAATCCGCACGACATCGTGTTTGCGCCCGGTGCCGGCCCGCGCTTGCATCACGCCGCATTCAGCATCCCGGAATCGTACCATTTCTTCTATGTCTGCGATCTCGCGTCCGAAATGGGATTTGCCGACAATATCGAGTACGGCCCAGGACGCCACGGTCCGGGCCTGGCGCTGTTCGTCTACATGCGGGATCCCGACGGCCATCGCATCGAGCTGTTCAACACGCATTATCAGTGCATGGACATCGAGGACGAGCCGGTGCGCTGGGATGCGTCGGTCGCCGGCAAGCGCCGATGGCAGTTGCCGGCGCGCGCGATGTGGTTTGCCGAAGCAAGCCGTTTCGCCGGCGTCGACCCGCGCGAGCCGGCCCACAAAGGCAATCCGATGACGCTCGAGCGCTACGTCGCGGCGAGGTAGCGGCGCCTAGACCATGATCCGATCAGGTTGAATCAGATCATGGTCTAGGATTTTCGCTGGAGTATGATCTTGTCGGAAAACCGGATTCCACTTTTCCGGATCATGCTCTAAACTTTGCGATGCAGCCGGTGCTCGATCCAGATCAGCACCGCGTTGGCGATCGCCGCAAAGGCGAATAGGACGATCGCGACCGTCACCATATCCTCGCTCTGGGCGAGTGACATGTCGGCCATGATCATCGAGCCGAGGCCAAGCTTGGATGCGAACATTTCGCCGAGAAGCACGCCAAGGAGCGTGACGGTAAAGCCTATGCGCAATCCGGTGAACACTTCCGGCAGTGCCGCCGGCAGCAGCACGGTAGTGATGGTTTGCCATGGCGACAAATGCAGGATCTGCGCCGAACGCAGATAGACCGGCGGAATGGCGCGGATCGCTCCCATCGTCAGGAGCGCGACCGGCAATACGCCGTGCATGGCGCCGAACACAACCTTGCCCGAAATGCCCAGCCCGAAAATGAGCAGGACGACCGGATAAAGCGTGATTTTCGGCAGCGAATAGATCACCACCAGGATCGGCTCGCCGACCGCGCCGGAGAGCCGATGCGCGCCGAGCCATACGCCGATGGCGAGACCGATGGCATAGGCTGTCATGAGCGCGAGCGAGAACGCCTTCAAGGTGGCCGCGGCATTTTCGGCGAACCGCGCGGTCGGCACCATGTGCACGAGATAGGTCATGGTCGGCAGCGGCGCCGGCAGCGCGGTGGCGCCGGCGATCTGATGCAAGATCTGCCAGACCAGCAGTATCAGTGCGAAGACGATCAGCGTGTCGGTGACGCGCCGGGTTGCCGTCACGATCGGCCTCCGGTGCGGCGCTCCGCCCAACGCACATCGAGCGCGTGCAATGCCGAATTGATGATCGTGGCGATGAGGAGCAGGAACAGGATCAGCGCATACATGCGCCGATTGTTGAAATCGGTATAGGCGTCCGAAATGTCTCGCCCAAGACCCGCGGGCGACAGAATGAATTCGGCGGCAATGACCGCGATGAAGCCGTAGCTGACCGACAGCTTTACGCCGGTGAACAGATATGGCGCCGCCGCCGGGAGTTGCAGCGTCAGCGCGGTTGCGATCTTGCCTAGCCGGTGCACGCGGGCGACTTTTGTCAGCACGGGCGGTACGCGATCGAGTCCCGTGAGCGTGGCGATGATCATGGCGACGACCGCGGTGGCGACGCCGATCAGGACGATAGGAATGGGCGACAGCCCGAAAATCGCGATCAAAACCGGGTAGAAGATGAAAATCGGCACGGCGTAATAGGTCGCGAAGAACGGCTCGATTGCCTCACGCACGCGCGGCAGCGCGTGGATCACAAGACCAAGGATGAAGCCGAGGACGATCGAAACCGCGATGACGATGGCGATGATGCCAAGGGTGCGCTGAATGTCGGCATTGAGCGCGCCGGAGACGAGCAGGCCATAGAGCGCGGTCGCCATCTCCGACGGCGGGATAATGACCTGGTGCTTGATGAAGCCGAGGCGGCAGGCGAGTTCGAGCGCGCCGAAGGCCGCGGCAATCACCGCAATCCTGATCAGGCCGACGCGCGTCATTCCGCGGCCGCGGCGCTTGGTGTCGCGTGGCCCATCGCTTTCATCGACTCGCCGCGCAAAAGTTCCCACAGCCGGCCGGTGATCTCGCCGAATCCCGCTTGGGCCACGATGGTGCTGTCGCGCCCGCGCGGCCAACCGGTCTCGATGATCTCGATGAATCGCCCCGGGCGTGCCGACATGGCGCCGACCCTGTCGGCCAGCATCGCCGCTTCGTCGAGCGCGTGGGTGATGAGCAGCACCGTTGCGCCGGTGGTCCGCCACAGCCGCAAGACCTCGTCGCCCATCAGGAGCCGCGTCTGCGCGTCGAGCGCGCCGAACGGCTCGTCGAGCAGGATCAGCCGGGGTTGCAGCACCAGCGTCCGCGCGATGCAGACCCGCTGGCGCATGCCGCCGGAGAGTTGGGAAGGATAGGCGCGCGCAAAATCCTTCAGCCCCATGAAGGCCAAGGCGTCATCGACGCGGCGCCGCACCTCGGCCTCGCGGACGCCGTTGCGGCGCAGTCCGAATGCGGCGTTGTCCCATACTGTCAGCCAAGGAAAACTGGCGTCTTCCTGGAACACAACGCCGATGCCTTCGGCGACTTCGCCATTCACAGGCTTGCCTTCGAACGTCACCGTCCCGGCGGTCGGCCGTTGCAAGCCCGCAAGCACGTCGAGAAACGTCGACTTGCCGCATCCCGACGGGCCGACCACGGCAAAGAACTCGCCTTTGTAAAGCTCCAGATCGATCGGGCCGAGCGCCGCAACCCGCTGCTGGTTGCCGGCGCCCGGATAGACGCGCGTGACAGCGGACAGTTGAGCGTGGATATCCCGCGGCACGGCGGCGGCGTTCATCTCATTTCTGAAGATCGCTCGGCAGGAACGAGGTGTCGATCATTTTGCTGAGATCGACATCGTGATCGAGCATGCCGACATATTTCATGGCACGCACCGTGGTCTCGAGGAGCGGCATTTCGATGCGGCCTTCGCTGTAGAATTTGGCCTCGACGAGCTGCTGCATCATCGTGTCGATATCCTTCGGCGGCAGCGGCGCATAGATCGGTTCGAGAATCTTGCTCGCGTCGGCCGTATGCTCGTAGATGAATTTCACCGCCTCGCGCCGGCCGGCAAGGATGGCGCGAATCTTGTCGGGGTTCTTTTTGATGAGGTCGCCGGTGGCGATGCCGACCGCGGGCGGCAAGGCCGGTAAGTCGTTTGGGCCCATGATGACGCGGTATTTGCTCTCGCCGCCACGCATCAGGAACAGGATGCCGGGGATGCTGGTGGCGTCGACCACGTTATTTTCCAGCGCCGTCAGCGCGCCGGAGAGATTGCCCAGCGCCACGCGCTGCACGGTGGTCGGGTCGAGACCGACTTTCTCCGCCGCGATCACCGCCGTCATTTCGCCGAGCGATTTCGGATTGCTGATCGCGAATTTCTTGCCCTTGAGGTCGGCCATGGTCTTGATCGGCGAATTCGGCATGACAATGATCACATTGTCGGCAAGCGAGCGCGAACCGATATCGACGATTTTGATATCCTGGCCTTCGAGGATGGCAGATACGATGCCTGCGGGAGACGTTTCGCCGTAGCCGAGGTCGCTTGCGATCACGGCACGCACCGAGGAGCCGCCGCCTTCTCCGGAAATGACCCCGGTGATGTCGACGCCGGCCTTTTTGAAGAATCCCTTCTCGATACCGACGCCATAGGGTGCGCCCGAGGGATCAGCCTTGTACTGCGTCACCAGAATGTCTTCTGCCAGGGCCGGAACCGGCGCGGCGAAACAGGTGAAAAGGACGAAAGCCAAAGCCCTGGATTGCAACATACTGACCTCCCTCAAGGTGCCCAGCCGGCCGTTCATTCCATGCATGCGGCTGCGGCTATTATCGCCTCTCGCGGGCCGAATGGGAATGCGGCGGGCTTTCGCGCAACGATAGAATCATCGGTTATGATGGAAAGGGTCAAAACCGGATACTGCCAAGTGGGCGATTTGGGCCTAGTCGACGGTCAAAAGCAATGACGCTCATTTCGGAGGGCGATCTGCCTTCGTCCGCGATCGGGATTGTGGAGCCGATCTGGCTCGCATCCTACCCGCCCGGCGTGCCCGCGACCATCGATCCGGATCGTTTGCCGTCGCTTCACGCCATGCTCATCGAGGCATGCGACCGGCACGCCGGGCGCCCGGCATTTGAAAGCCTGCGCGCCCAGATGAGCTATGCCGAGTGGGAACGCGAAAGCCGCGCCTTCGCTGCATTCCTCATCGAGGAGGTAAAGTGCCGTACCGGCGACCGCGTCGCAATCATGCTGCCGAACACACTCGCCTATCCGGTCGCGTTCCTCGGCACGTTGCGTGCCGGATTGATCGCGGTCAACGTCAACCCGCTCTACACGCCGCGCGAGCTGAAAGAGCAACTCGGCGATTCCGGCGCCGACGTCATCGTCATCATGGAGAATTTCGCCCATAAGCTCGAGACGATCGTCGCCGAGACGAAAATCCGTCATGTCGTCGTCACGCGGCTGGGCGATTTCGTGCCGACGCTCAAGCGCTGGGCTTTCAACTTTGCCAATTCTTATATCGAACATAACGTGCCGGCGTGGCGCTTTGATACTTTCACCATGATGCAGGATGCCTGCACCCGGGAGCCGAGCGGACGCTACTCCGACGCGAAGACGCCGGCCTCTGCCGTGGCGCTGCTGCAATATACCGGCGGCACCACCGGCGTGCCGAAGGGCGCGATGCTGACGCACCGCAATCTGATCGCGAACACCTTGCAGTGCCTGGCCTGGACGCAAGCGTCGAATGAATACGAGAACGAGCGGGTGCTGACGCCGCTGCCGCTGTACCACATCTTCTCGTTGACTGCGAACCTGCTGTCGTTCGCCGTGGTCGGTGGCTTGAACGTACTCATCATCGATCCGCGAAATCTCGACCGTCTTGTCCGCACCATCGACGGCGCGCACATTACGGTCATGTCGGGCGTCAATACGCTGTTCAACGCTCTGGTCCACCGGCCCGATTTCGTTGCACTCGATTTCAGCGCGCTGCGGGTGGCGATCGGCGGCGGCGCGGCGATCCAGAGTGAAGTGGCGCATCGCTGGCGCGAGATCACGGGCACCAATCTGGTCGAAGGCTATGGCCTGACCGAAGCGTCGCCGGTCGTGTGCATCAATCCCATCGCGAATCCGAAGCTCGGCACGGTCGGCCTGCCGGTGCCTTCGACCGAGATTACCATCCGCGACGACCACGGCGCGATCCTGGCGCCCGGCGAACACGGCGAGGTGTGGGTTCGCGGTCCGCAGGTTATGCAAGGCTATTGGGGCCGGCCCGACGAAACCAAGGCCGTGCTCAGCGCCGACGGCTGGCTGCGCACTGGCGATATCGGGGCATTCGACGAGCAAGGCTACCTGAAGCTTTTCGACCGCAAGAAGGACATGATCATCGTCTCCGGCTTCAAAGTCTTTCCCAATGAAGTCGAGGACATCGCCATGCAGCATCCCGGCGTACTCGAAGCGGCCGTCATCGGAGTGCCGGACGAGCGCACCGGGCAGGCGGTCAAGCTGTTCGTCGTGCGAAGCGATCCGGCGTTGACCTCGGCTGACCTGATCGCGTTCTTGCGCACGCGGCTGGTGAACTACAAGGTGCCGCACATCGTCGAATTTCCCGCATCTTTGCCCAAGAGCAACATCGGAAAAATTCTGCGCAAAGAGCTGCATTGACGACATGGACGCCGCGCCATTCGCCGGCTTCCAGCCCTCTTGGCGGCGTGCTAACCGTTACGCCGCAAACAAAAAGGGGAGGACAACAAGCTCATGCCCAAGTTGAAACTTTCGTTCGCGTGCGGCCTCTATGACCGGATGCAGCCGCTTTATACGGGCGAGGTCACTCCCGACGGCATCGATCTCAATTTCATCGCTATCGATCAGCCGCGACCGATTTTCGACCGCATGTCCGGCGGCCAGGAATTCGACGTTGCCGAATATTCTCTGTCCGAATTCACCCAGCGCTTCACCCGCAACGAGTGCCCGTTTGTCGCCATCCCGGTGTTCCCCTCGATCGCGTTCCGGATGGGCTATATCGCCATCAACAGGAAATCGGGGATCAAGACGCCCAAGGACCTTGAGGGCAAGCGCATCGGCGTGCCGCTCTACACCATGACGGCGGCGATCTTCATCAACGGCATCCTGCACCACGAATTCGGCGTCGACCTGACCAAGGTCCATTGGGTGCAAAGCGCCATGAACGAGGCAGGATCGCACGGCGCTCCGACTGTCCTGCCATTGCTGAAGAAGATGACGATCGAGAACAACAAGTCTCACAAGACACTCGGCCAGCTTCTCGCTGCCGGCGAAGTTGACGCCACCCTCGGCACGAGTCTGCCGGAGGAGATCCGCACCAACCCGGATATCGTGCGGCTGTTTCCGAATTTCGTCGACGTCGACAAGGAGCTTTACAAGCGCAAAGGCATCTATCCGATCATGCACACCGTCGCTATCAAAAAGAGCATCTATGAACGATATCCGTTCGTGGCGACGAGCCTGTACGACGCATTCGTTAAATCGAAGAAGATCGCGCTGGCAAAACTGTTCAATCTGCGCGCCGTGCGCTACATGACGCCGTTCCTGATGCGCGAAATCGACGATATCTGGGAGGTCTTCAATGGTGATCCATGGCCGTATGGGGTCGAGCCCAACCGGCGGACCATCGAGGCGCTCATCACCTATCAGCAAACCCTCGGCCTGACGGATAGGGCCGTAAAAGTCGACGATCTGTTCGTGCCGACCTACGGTTGATCCATTCGTCGCTCCGCGTTTTCCTATCGCCAACCTCGAAAGAACCGCCATGAGCCAACTCGACGATCTGCTCCGCGACCTCGTCGTCGCCAATCGCATCCTGTCGAACGAAGACGTGGTCGACGCCTACGGCCATATCAGCGTGCGCCATCCCGACAATCCCAAGCGTTTCTTCATGTCGCGCTCGCGTGCGCCGGAACTCGTGGAGATGCACGATCTGATCGAGTTCGATGAAATGGGCGAGCCGGTCAGCGACAAGCGGCAACCTTATCTGGAACGCTTTATCCACGCCGCGATTTTCGAAGCCCGACCGGACGTCATGGCCGTGGTCCACGCCCACGCCGAAGACACGCTGCCATTCGGTCTTATCTCGAAGCCGCTCGAGCCGGTGATCCATTCCGGCAGCTTCATCGGCGGCAAGGTGCCGGTGTGGGACATCCGCAAGAAGTTCGGCGATACGGATCTTCTGGTGCGCAACATGACGCAGGGCCGCGACCTCGCAAAAACCATGGCCAAGGGCAATGTCGCACTGATGCGCGGCCATGGCTTCGCCTCGGCGGCGCGCTCGATCATTGAAGTCGTGCGGCTTTCGGTCTATCTGCCGCGCAATGCGCGCGTGCAGATGAACGCCATGCGGATGGGCGGCAAGCCCAAGCCTCTGTCGAAGGGCGAGATCGCATCCCGTGGCGGCGGCCGCGCCTATACGCCGGGATCCCCGGAAACCTGGCGGGCCTGGGAGTATTGGGCGAACCGCGCCGGGTGCGGCGATCAGATCGGCACGCCCGAGGCCTACTCACATTCACACGACCACACGCATAAGGGGTGACGCTGGCTCGTTCCTGTGGCTAAATGGCCGTCCAGGAATGTCCCGGCCGATCGTGGTCGCCCAAGCATCGAATCCACGCCTAACAACACGAGGAAACCAGTCATGACCATGCGTTATGTCGCTCTCTGTGCAAGTGCGGTACTCGCAGCCGTCGCCCTTCAAGGCACTTCGGCTCAGGCCCTGACGATGACGGAGTGCAGTGCGAAATATAAGGCGGCGAAAGACGCCAATACGCTCAACGGCATGAAATGGAACGACTTCCGCAAGGCGCAATGCGGCTCCGATGCCACGGCCGCGCCGACCACCGCGTCTGCGCCGGCGCCCGCACCCGCTCCGGCCCCTAAGCCGGCTCCGGCTCCGGCGCCCGCACCGGCTCCGGCCCCAGTGGCGACCGGCAATGCAATTTTCCCGCACGCGGTCGATCCGAAGTATTCGAAGGAATCCGAAGGCAAGCAGCGCATGGAAACCTGCCTCGATCAATATCGGGCCAACAAGGCCACCAACGGCAATGGCGGCTTGAAATGGATCCAGAAGGGCGGCGGCTACTACAGCGAGTGCAACAAGCGGCTCAAGGGCGCCTGACTGTCGCCTCGCGCAAAACAGGAAATGGCATGATGAAAATTGCGACTGGCGCCGCACTTCTGTCGCTGGCGATCGGGGCCGGCAGCGTGTTTGCTCAGAACCCGCCTCCGGCATCGACAGCGGCACCAGCGGCTCAACCCGCGGCACCGGTGACAGGTGCGGCAACCGACAAGCAGGCAATCTCCAAAGCCTGCAGCGATCAAGCCAACGCCAAAGGCCTCAAGGGCAAGGAGCGCAAGAAATTTCGTTCCGCCTGCAAGAAGAACGGCGGCAAGGCTCCGTCCTGAAGCTTCGGCTGACGGGTTTGGGAAAAACAAAGAGCCGGCACCACGTGCCGGCTCTTATTTTTCTGGCGCTTGTTTCATCGCGACGACGCGCCCCTTGGCGGGCCGCTGCCGTCTAATGCAGCACAAGCTCCGTAACCTTGCCGTTCTTGTCGCGGCCTTGCGCGTAATATTGACCGATGTTCTGCATCAGCGCCGAATCCGACACCGAATAGATCACGGCGTCGGTCTTGCCGGTGTTGATATGCTTGCGCCACATGAAGTTCGGCACGACGAACAGGTCGTTGTGTCCCCATTCGAAGCGCTTGCCGCCGACTTCAGTCGCGCCGGTGCCTTCGATGCACACATAATACGTGCCGGCGGTTTCGCGCTTGAGTTCGGTCTCCTCGCCGGGACGCAGGAGCTGCGCCGAGTAATTGAGCGTCTTGAACACGGGCTCGCCGGTCACCGGATTGACGAAGTCAATCTTGATGCCCTCGTGCGGGTCGCCGTTTTCCTTGCGCAGGCTGTGCAGCATGTCCATCACGTCGGAGCCGCGGAAGTGAAACAGCGGCGCTGGATCGCGGCCGACGCCGCGCTGGTGGTTCACGAAAGCGGGCTTAAGGCCGCCATGGCCGTACAGGCTGCGTGAATAGCCTTCGGTAACCGTGATGGCCTGCACGTTGGTGTTGCCTTGCGCTCCCGGCATGTTGTGATCGACCCAGGCGGCATCGAGGAACTCCATCAGCGGCCAGTCGAGGGTATCGATCCAGACGCACGGTTCATCGGAATCGTTGCCGTGATCGTGCCACGTGCCGTTCGGGGTGAGGATCAGGTCGCCGCGGTTCGCGGTGACGCGCTCGCCTTCGACGACAGTGTAGCCGCCCTTGTTTGAGAGGATGGTCCTACTCGCGTTCGGCGAATGCAGGTGCACCGGCGCCACGTCGCCCGGATTGTAGATCGAGATCGCGCAACGGATGGTGTTGGTCACTTGCAGACGGCCGTTCAGGCCGGGGTTGAGCAGAAGGATGCTCTGGCGATCGGCGAACTCGATGGGCGAGACGTCGGCTTTGCTCGCGATCTCTGAAATCTGCTTGAGGTAGCCCGAATATTCGTTCCACTTCCACATATAGGGGGCGGTCTTCATCTGGTTGACGGCGACCCGGCCGGTGGCGAGCTGGCCGGAGCCTTCGCCGCTGGTCTCGCTGAACCAGGGCTTCTGTGCCGGCGAGTTGGCCTGCGTGCGGACCCAGACATTGTGCTTGCCGGCGTCGGTGTTGATGGCTTCCATCAACTCGCGCGCTTTATTGGAAAGCCCACCGGGGGCAGGGGCCTTCATCGTCACCGTTGCCATGAGGTTTCTCCTGATAGCGGGGTTTTCACGTCCCTATCGGCAATGGGGCCCGAGCTCGGCCGGTACTGCGCCAGTGGCGGGCCTTTCCCGGAGGTATAGTGCCAGTGCCTTTGTTTGCAAAGGCGCGAGAACCGCGTGGCGCGAGGCATACCCCGCTGAAAAGGCATAGCCGGTTTACGTCGCCTCAGCCGGCGGCGATGAAATCGCGGATAGCCTTGGTGAACTCGGCCGGGCGATCCATGTTGGAGATATGCCCGGCGCCGAGCAGTTCGACATAACGCGAGCCGACAAGCTTCTCGTGCAGTTTGCGCATCGGCGCCGCCGCGCCGTCCTTCTCGCCGGTCAGGAACAGCACCGGGTGCTTCACGGTAGCGACGGCGGAGGCGTAATCATGGTCGGCGAGCGCCGCCGCGCAGCCGATAAAGCCGTTGACCGGAGTGGCGCGGATCATGGCGCGGATCTTTTCGACGTGCGGCGGGTTCTTCGCCACGATGTCCGGCGGCACCCAGCGCGCAATGGTCGGCTCGACGAGCGCTTCGATGCCCTGTTTCTGCGCCACCGCGATGCGCTCTTCCCATTGCTGACTGCTTTGCGGTGTCGACTGGCAAGGCGAGTCGAACACCATGATGCGGTCGAACCGGTCTGGATGCTGTTCCGCGAGACCGAGCGCCGTGGCGCCGCCCATCGACAGGCCGCCGAAATGCGCCTTTTTGATCGATAGCGCATCGAGCACACCGATCGCGTCGGCAAGGAGCGTGGCGTAGGTGTAACGCCCTGTCGGCGCATCGGTCGCGCCGTGGCCGCGCTGGTCGTAGCGCAACACGCGGAACTTATCCTTCAGCGCTGCCGCCTGCTCATCCCACATCGCGATCGAGGTCGCGAGCGAATTGGACAACACGATCCACGGCGCGCCTTCGGGGCCGTCGATCTGATAGTTGATGGTAATGCCGTTTGCTTTGACTTTCATGGCTTCTCACTCGGGTTACTTCGGCAGGAAATCTTCAAGCAGCTCGACCAGCGGTGCCGGCGCTTGGGTCGGCATGAAGTGGCCGGCCTCGATCAGCTTAAAACGCGCGCCCGGTATCTTCTTCGCAAGCTCGGCGGTGCCGGCGTGCGGCCGCACCGTGTCGTGGCGGCCGGCGACGACCATCACCGGACACCGGATTTGCGGCAGCATGTGCAGCATGTTGGTGCGCGCTAGCGCGCGGAAGCCGTAGCCGAAACCGACCGGATCGTTGCCGAGATAGCGGCCGCGATAGGCTTCGTAATCCTCGCGCGCGCCGAGCGTTGGCGGGTAGGAAATATCGAGCGTCGTCGGCAGTGACGCCCGCATGCCTTCGCGCATTGCGAACGCCGCGCGCTCATCGAGTGCCGCGGCCCGGCTCGGATCGACGCCGGGCGCCGGATTGCACAGCACCAGCGATCCGACTTGATCGGGATGCTTTTCCAGAAAGCGCAGGGCTTGCGTGGCTGCGGCAGCGACGGTGACGAAGTGATACGGCGGATCGAGACCGACGGCTTTGACGAGTGCCTCGAAGTCCTCCACCAGCGCGTCGTTGGTGAATTCCTGCCGGACCTTTTCCGAGAGGCCCGAGCCGCGCTGGTCGTAACGCAGCACGCGATAGCGTTGCGCGAGGCGCGGCGCGACGGCATTCCATGAGTTGAGCGTGCCGCCGAGCTCGTGCAGGAGCACGACGGAGTGTCCGCGCGTGCCGGTGAGCTCATAATGCAGGCTTACGCCGTTGGCATCGACGAATGACACGCGCGTCTCCTTAGAATTCCCAGCCGATCAGGCGATCGAGCGAATAGGGGCCGCCGCCGTGAACGAGAAAGTAGATCATCGCGACCAGCCACATCATCGTATATTCGAGCCCAAGCTTGTTCCAGAAATAGCGACCGACGCGCCAGCGCTCGAACTGGGTCACGATCAGGAACAGCACCAGCGGCACCGCGGCGGCGCGCGTGAACAGGCCGATCGCCAGCATCGGACCGGCGATCAGTTCAGTCGCTGAAATCAGCGGCGCCCAGAGCCAGCCCGGGCGGTAGCCCCAGCGGTCGAGATCAACGGCCAGCATCTGCACACTGCGCTGCGGCAAGCCGGTGCCGGGAAAGAAGCCGAACGACATGCGCAGGCCGTGCGGCACCATCCACAGCCCGACGACGACGCGCAACAAAGCTTCCGTGATCGGCGCCAGCGTTTGATAGAGCGACGCGAGCTGCGGAAAGATCAATTGTGTTCCACCCATGATGCGACGGCGTACGCCTTCAGTGCGCCATCAGCACGGGCAGCTTCGCGTTGGCGAGGATGTGCCGCGTGGTGCCGCCGAAGATCATCTGCCGCAAGCGGCTTTGGGTATAGGCGCCCTTGACGATGAGGTCGCAGCCGAGCTCTTCGGCTTTGGCGAGGAGCACCTCACCGGCGCCGCCCTTGCGCGCTTTGAGCGTGATGGTGTCGGCGGTGATGCCGTTCATTTTCAGCGAGCGCGCCATCTGTTCGCCGCTCGGTCCGGCGACGGTCGAGCCCTCGACGGTGCAGATGGTGACGCGTTGCGCGAGGCGAAGGAGCGGCATCGCGTCCGCCGTGGTACGTGCCTGTTCGGTGCTGCAATTCCAGGCGATCAGCACGTTGGTGGCGAGCGAGCGCGGCGAGGCTGGCGGTGCGATCAGCACCGGACGCCCGCTTTCGAACAGAGCGGATTCCAGTGTGACCATCGACGGGCTTTGCCATTCATCACCCGGCCGCGCCAGGACGATGCAGTCGAAGACCCGGCCGTAGCTGCCGACGAAGTCATGGCCGCTTGGCGCCGACTCGAGCCAGGAGAATGAAGCCGCCGATTGCGCCGCGCCTGTCGGCGCCACCTGGTGCTGGGTCATGAACGAGCGGAACAGGTCCTCCGCCTGGCGCACCATCTCGGCGTCGTTCTCCTTTACCGCCACCATGGTCAGTCCGCTGTCCGGGTCCATAGCGACGAGGTCGGCGACTGCCGGGCGAAGAGCGAAGCCTTCGATGCAGGAGCCGAACTTCTGTGCGAGCAGGAGCGCGGTATCCAGCGCCGATACCATCGACGAATTCTGCTCGGTGGGTACAAGAATGGTCTTCATGCGCATGCCCCGCTTGCCCCCGGGTCCGGCCGGCAGGCGCTTGCCCCTTGCTGGCTCCTCAGCCAAGCAATCATACTGCCGTGCGACGGGGTGCCGGACAAGCACCTGCTGTCCGGCTCGAGGGTGAAATCACCCTCGATCGGGCGGAACCGTTGAAGAAATGCCTGGGAGGCGCACAATGAGGCGACGTGAACTAATTGCCGCACTCGGCCTCGCACCATTGTGGACAGTAACGGCTCGGGCGCAACCTTTTCCGGTCCGTCCGGTCAAGCTGGTGGTGACTTTCGCCGCCGGTGGCGCGGCCGATCTCTTTGCCCGCGTGCTCGCCAACGACATGGGCCAGGAACTGGGCCAACAGGTCTTCATCGAGGTCCATGCCGGCGCTGGCGGCGTTACCGGCGTTGACTTCGCCGCCAAGAGCCCGCCCGATGGCTACACGATCTGTTTTGCCGGCGCCTCGGCGCTCTCCGCCATACCCTTCATGGTCGCCAAGATGCCATTCGACTGGCAAAAGGATTTGTCCCTGATCACGCCTGTCCTGCACGTGCCCGAGGCCATTGTCGTTTCGCCGTCCCTCAACGTCGATACGCTGCCGGCTTTCATCGCTTACGCACGCGAACATCCGGGCAAGGTCAATTTCGGCTCTGCCGGAGCCGGCACGATCACGCATCTCGGCGCGGAATTGCTCAAAGAGGAAGCCAAGATCGATATTCTTCACGTGCCTTATCGCGGCGTCGCGCCGGCAATGACGGACCTGCTCGGTGGCCAGGTCCAGATGCTGGTGGCCGATGTGCCGTTTCTGCTGCCGCAGATCAAAGCCGGCGCGATCAAGGCGTTGGCGCTCACATCGGGCAAGCGCATTGCGGTGCTGCCCGACCTTCCGACGACTGCCGAACTTGGCTATCCCCGCGTCAATTCGGACAACTGGTACGGCCTCGTTGCGCCTGCCGGCGTGCCAGCGGACGTGCTCGACCGTCTGCATCGCGCTGCCGTCGCCGCGCTCAACAGCGACGATCTGAAAAAACAATACGACACCTTCAACGCGACGCCGGCGCCCGCGACGCCGCAGCAGTTCGCCGCCTTCGTCATGGCCGAGCAGGCCAAGTGGGGGCCGGTCGTGCAGAAAACCGGCGTGCGGCTTGAGCAATAAGGTAGGGATGCGATGCCCGATCTGCTGATCGACAATGACGGCGCGGTGCGCATCCTGACGATGAACCGTCCGGAAAAGCGCAATGCCTTGAACATGGCGTTGAGCCAGGCGCTGCTTGATGCCTTGCACGAGGCCGAACGAGCGCCGGTCGTGCGTGCGATCGTACTGACCGGCGCCGGTCCGGCGTTCTGCGCCGGTGCGGATCTGTCCGAATTCGCCGCACTTAAGTCCGAGCATGAAGCCTTGGTCGAGCGCCGCACCGCGCTGACGATGAAGCTGCACGGCGTTTTCTCGCAACTGACCAAGCCGGTCGTGACCGCGATCAACGGCGCGGCGATGGGCGGCGGCGCCGGGCTGGCGCTGGCCGGCGACATCGCGGTGATGTCCGAGACGGCAAGGCTCGGCTATCCGGAAGTCAAACATGGCATTGTCGCGGCGGTCGTGATGGTCAACCTGGTGCGCCACGCCGGACGCAAGGCGGCTTTCGAGCTCGTCGCGACCGGCGATCCTGTCGACGCAGCGCGGGCTTTAGCGCTCGGCCTCGTCAATCGCGTGGTCGCGCCGGACAGGCTCATGGAAACGGCGCTGCAATCCGCGCGCGCCATGGCGGCCGTCGCGCCGCAGGCGATGGCGGCGACCAAAAGCCTGTTCTATCGCGTCACCGAGATGCCGTTCGATGAGGCCCTCAAAGCCGGCCGTGAAGTCAACCGCCGCATGCGCGAGTTCGGTAAGGACAAGTCATGACCACGACATTGCGTTACGGCGTCGAGGACCACGTCGCCACCATCGTGCTCGACCGTCCGGAAAGCCGCAACGCGCTCAACCGCGCCATGTGCGACGACATCGTCGCCATTGCGGCCAAGGCGCGGGACGATGCCGAGGTGCGCCTCGTGCTGGTGCGCGCCAAAGGTCCGGTGTTTTGCGCCGGCGCCGATCTTAAGGAACGCAAAGGCATGAGCGCTGACGAGGTCCGCGCCCGCCGGCTTGCTGCGTTCGCAGCCTATGGCGCGCTCGAAGGCTTGCCGATGCCGGTCGTTGCCGTGGTGCACGGACCGGCCATCGGCTCCGGCGCGGAAATCGCAGCCTGCTGCGATTTTGTCGTCGCGACGCCGCAGGCAAGCTTTGCCACGCCCGAGGCGTTGTGGGGAACGGTCGGCGCGACGCAACGGCTGCCGCGTATCCTTGGCAAACAGCTTGCCAAAGACATGATGTTTACCGGCCGCAAGCTCACCGCAGAAGAGGCGCTCGCCGCGGGCTTCGTCACCCGCGTCGTCGATCCGGCCGCGCTTGACGGCGTCCTTGCCGACATTGCCAAGACAATTCTTGCTGCGCCGCAAACGGCGATGCGCCAGGCAAAAAATTGCATCGACCAGGGCGTGGTGCTCGATCCGCGCGGCGCGCTTGCGTTCGAACTTGCCGCCATGGAAGAGAACATTGCCCGCGACACCTGGCGCGCCGGGATAGCAACCTTCGGCGGCGACAAGCGATAGGCGGTCGCGCCTGATCGTGCCGAAAGCCAACGATAATTGTCTGGATAAGACGCGCTGCCGCGGCAGTCCCTGGCGGTTGTCTGCTAGACTCTGCGCGATTCGCAACAAGAAATTTGCGCCATCGCTGGGACGAACGTCATGGCGGATATTTCCAACATTCGGCAGCTCGTTTCGGCTGCGCGTACCCGCATTCTTTTGATTTGCCCGGATTGCGGCCAGGAATACGCGGAATTCGCCGACAGGCTCCGTGGCGTGCGGTTTTATTCATGCACCGGCGATGGCTGCGACTACCGTTTCGATCTCGTCGCCGGTCCCCGCAACAGTTTCGTCCAGCGGCTGGCGCACGCCTTTCGGAAACTCTTTGCCGTCTTCCGCCCCGCGACGTAACCGTCCGAGGCAAACGATCACCCAATAGCCTTCGCGGCGGCCTTTACCAGCGCGACCGGATCGGTGAAGGCGGAAACGCCAAGCCCTTGCAGTTTCTCGACGGCCTGTTCCGCAGTCATCTTGCGGGTCGCGGCGTGGCCGGCGGCGATGCCGACGAATAACGGCTTCGGCAACGGTTCGGCGGCAAGCCACGCGGTCAGCGCATCGATGCGCTCGGCGAGCGAGCGCGAGGCAAGCGTGGTCTGGAAAATGATTGCCTTGATGTTGGGCCGCGCGGCGAGTGCGCGTGCGATCCTCAGCCGCTCGGTCATGGTCTCGTCCGGCGCGCCGCGCAGATTGTCCATGAAGCTTGCGGCGCGCATGCCGTGATCGCCGATCAGGTCCATCATCATCATGCCGAGGCCGGCGCCCGAGGTGACGAGAACGACATCGCCGTCGGTCTCGACGAGCTGGAAGCCGAGCGCCTGCGCTTCGCGTTCGAGCTTGGTCATAGCGCGCACGGCGAGGCTTCGGCTCACCGCGAATTCTTCCGGATCGTGGCGGAAATCGGCGCTGTCGTCGCGCACGATCTTGGCATCGCAGGCGACGAAGCTGCCGTCCCTGGTCAGCGCCAGCGGATTAATTTCCAGAAGCTCCAGGTCCTCCTGCCGGGCGATCTCCGGCAATCGCGCCGCGTAGCGGGCGAGCCGGGCGGCGAGATCGGCGGGGAACAGCTTGCCGAGGCCAGCGAAAATCTTTTCCGGCGTGCGCGGCGCGCTGTGGTCGATCGGAATGCGCGCAAGTTTCGCCGCCGCTTCGACGTTTTCGCCGCCTTCGGGCGCCAGCAGGAGTTCCAGCCGCTGCGCGCTGCCGTCGATTCGCACGGCGACAAATATTTCCCGCTCGATCGGCACCGCCTCCTCGAGCAACAGCGGCGTATCGGCATCCTCGAGCGCGGGCAAGATGAGGCGGCGGGCGTCGCGAAAGTCGGCCGCTTTGTCGAACCGGCGCACCAGACCGCGCTTGCCGCGGCCGCCTTCGAGAAGTTGCGCCTTGAGGACGAATCCTGGCCAGGGCGCCGCTTGCTCGGGGAAGCCTTGGCCGGCTTGAAGCAGTACGCTTCGCGGCACGGCGACACCGTGGCGGCGCAACAAGGCTTTCCCGTCGCACTCAGCAAGACGCATAATATACTTTCCCTTAGCGCCGACCGGCGCGTCGCCTCCTGGAGCTTATCGCATGTCGGGTCCCTCGGGCCTGCCGTTTCTTGGCCCTGAGCTGTGGCGCGTCGCAATCATCGCGCCGACGGGCCGTTATGCGCGCAATCAGGTTGCCGGCATGATCGAGGCCGGCACGCCGCTTGCGGGCGGGGTGGCGCTTGGCCGCGGCGGCACGGCGATGGACGGTCTGCCGCTCTACGATCGTATCGCCGATTTTCCGCAACGGCCGAATATCGCGCTGATTTACACGCCGGCCGAGGGTGTGCGCGACGCCGTCGCCGAATGCGCCACGGCGCGCGTCCCGACAATCATGGCGGTTGCCGAATATGTGCCGGTGCACGATGCGCTGGCCGCGGCGGCATTGGCCCGCGACGCAGGAAGCTGGCTCATCGGGCCCAACACGCTCGGCATTTATGTGCCGGGCAGGGGACTGCTCGGCTCGATCGCGCCAAGCTTTTGCAAGCCGGGTCGTCTGGCGCTGATCATTCGCAGCGGCACATTGGCCCTCGCGATGGCGCGGCAATTGACGCTGGCCGGGATCGGCCAGCGCATCGTCACCCATGTCGGCGGCGACACCGTGATCGGACGCAATCCGCACGAGTATCTGCAGGCGCTGGCCGCGGATGAAGAGACCGCGGCTGTGCTGTATTGCGGCGAGATCGGCGGCGACAAGGAATATGCCTTTGCCGAAGCCGCGCGCGGATTTCCGAAGCCGGTTTACGCCATGGTAGTCGGTCGTCATGCGCCGGCTCAGAAGCAGATGGGCCATGCCGGAGCGCTGATCGGCAGCGAGCGCGAAGGCGCGGAATCCAAGCTCAAGGCGCTCGCGGGCGCCGGCTGCCGGATCGTCAAAGGGCCGGAAGAAGCGGTAGCCGCGCTGTCGGCGCTTCGAGAGCTTCGTTAGGGCCGCTTCATGAAGAAGGTATCGTCGACGACCGAGTAATCGCCACGATACCCCAGACGTGCGATCGGACGAAGACGCTTCATATCGATCATGCCGTCGACGATGGCGCTGTCTTCGATATGCACATTGACCACTTCGCCGATCACGACTTCGTACTTGTGCACCTTGCCGTTGCTGCTCGTGAGAGAAACCGTTTGCGAGTAGACACATTCGAGCGCGATCGGCGACCTTGCGACGCGCGGCGGCTTGACCTTGCGTGACGGCGCCATCTCGAGCCTGGCAAGTTCCGGTTCACTGACGCCTTCGGGATAGTCGCCCGACGTGAGATTCATTTCCGTGCGCAGATCATAGGTGGCTAGATTGAAAACGAATTCGCCGCCGCTTTGAGCGTAGTTTTGCGAGTGCTTGCGCGAGTTCGAAGCAAACATGACAAAAGGCGGATTGCTCGCGACCAGGTTGAAATAGCTGTAGGGCGCGAGGTTGACTACGCCGGAGGGACTGATGGTCGAGATCCAGCCGATCGGCCGGGGCGCGACGAGCGAGGTGGTTGGATCGTGGGCGAGATTGTGCGGCTCGCTGCGCGGATCATAGTCCATTGCGGGATTCCGTTCCGGAGAAGGCCGCGAGAGGCGGCGCTGTGGTCAATTGCGGCGCGATGATACACAATGCCGGGGCCTTGATTGTCAACGTCCCGGCGGCGCACGCCGTGGGCAAAACACCCTGGATCAGCCGTGAAGCTGCATTGGTCGCCACGCTCCCCCTTCGTTCGCAAAGTGATGATCGTCGTGCATGAGCGCGGCCTCACCGGGCGCGTCGCCTGCGTGCGCACGGTCGCCGCCACGACAAAACCCCACGCCGAGTTGATGCGGGACAACCCGCTGTCGAAGATCCCGACGCTGGTGCTCGACGACGGCGCGGTGATCTACGATTCTCCCGTCATCTGCGAATATCTCGATGCGCTGGAGGGTTCGCCCAAACTGCTTCCGGAAGAGCCGAAGGCGCGGCTTACTGCGCTGCGCCGGCAGGCGCTCGGCGACGGTTTTCTGGAAATGATGGTGCTGCTGCGCGACGAGCGCATGCGCGCGCATCCGTCCGATGTCCATATGGCGAGCACGGCCAGGCGCAAGATTACGGTGCTCAATAGCCTCGAGGCCGAGGCGCCGGACCTTGCCGCCACACCGTTCGGCATCGGGCACATCGCGATCGGCTGCGCGCTGAGCTACCTCGATTTCCGTTATGCCGATGAGAACTGGCGGCAGGCTCACCCGCGCATCGCGGCGTGGCATGGCACGTTCGCGGCGCGGCCGTCGGTGAAGGCGACGGAGCCGGTCGACGATGCGTGATTTCACCGGTACACGGCCATGCCGGACTTCGATCTGATCGTCATTGGCGCCGGTGTCGCGGGGCTTACGGCGGCGCAAGTCGCTAGCCGCCACGGGCTCAACGTCGCCGTTATTGCGCCGAGCGGCCCGGGCGGCCAGATCGTCAATGCCGAACGCGTCGAGAATTTTCCCAGCATTGTGCCGGCCATCGCCGGCCATGAATTGGGGACCTTGCTGTTCGCGCAGGCGGAAGCCGCCGGTGCGCAATTCATGCTCGACACCGTGGAAGGCCTGGATATTGACGGTATCGATCGCACCGTGCGTACTTCGGCGCAAACCCTAAGCGCCGGCGCGGTCATCATCGCAGCCGGCTCGACGCTGCGCATGCTCGGCGTGCCCGGAGAGGAAAAACTCCTCGGCAAAGGCGTGTCGCACTGCGCCTCTTGCGATGGACCGCTGTTCAAGGGCCGCGAGGTCTGCGTGATCGGCGGCGGAGACGCGGCGTTCGACGAAGCACTCACGCTCTCGAGCCACGCCGCGCGCGTGACGATTTTTTATCGCGGCGAGACCGCGCGCGCGCAACAGCATTTGCGCGCACGGGCCGCGGAAACCCGCAATGTCATTGTAGAGAGCGAGACGCTGGTCGAGGAAATCACCGGCGACGAGGCGGTCGCCGCGATTCGTCTCCGCAATGCCAAGACCGGTTCGACACGCGAACAGAAAATCAACGGCGTTTTCGTGGCTGTCGGTCTCGATCCGGCCACGGCTTTTCTTCGCGGCGTGCTGGCGCTCGATGCCTCCGGCCATGTCGAGACTGATGTTTTGATGCGCACGTCGATCGCCGGCGTTTTTGCCGCCGGCGACATCCGGAAGAATTCCGTCGCTCACCTCGCAGCGGTCGCGGGCGACGGCGCGACCGCGGCGATCTCGGCGTACCGCTATCTCAAAGGGCGCGGCTGAAACAACTACCCCAACGTCGGGTCGAGTACGATCTTGCCCTGGCCCTCGTGCTCTTCGACCATGCGGTGGGCGTCGGCGGCGCGGGACAGCGGCAACACGCGCTCGATCTGGGGGATGACTTTTCCGGCCGCGGCGGCTTCCAGGCAGTGCGGCAGGTCCGACGGCGTATAGCCCGGCCGGCCCTTTATCGTGATGCGCTTGTGGTAAAGGTGCGAGAAATCGATCGAGACATTCGGTCCGGCATGCGCGCCCGCGGTCACCAGACGGCCGTCCATGCCGATGGCGCGGAACGCAATCGGCAGCACTTTCGGATTGGCGATGTTGTCGTAGAGCACGTCGACGCCCTTGCCGCCGGTGATCTTCAATATCTCGTCGCAGATGTTATGCGTGTTGTAATTGATGCCGTGGTCGGCGCCGAGCTGTTTGCCGAGCGCGGCCCGTTCGTCCGATCCGGCGGCGGCGATGACATGAGCGCCGATGACATTCTTGGCGATCTGGATGCCGACAGTACCGAGATTGCCGCCGGCGCCCATGATCAAAACGGTCTCGCCGTATTTCAATTCGCCGACATGGACGAGGAGATTCCACGCCGTCGGCACATGGCGCAGCACGACGGCGGCGCGATGAAAGTCGATGTTGTCCGGCAATGCGACGCCGGCAAGCGCCGGCACGGCGACGAATTCGGCGAAACCGCCCGGCCGCTTGATGCCCATCATGCCGCGCGGACCTTTGTAGCCGTGACCGTCCTCGGCGCAGACATCGAGCGGCATGATGCCCGCGGCAGCGACGCGGTCGCCCGGCTTCCAGCGTGTCACCTGCGGTCCGACCGCATCGACGATGCCGGCGCAATCGACGCCGGGAATGAGAGGCAGCACCGGTCCGCGGTATTGCTCGCGGCCGGCGCGCAGGCTGACGTCGAGCACGCGATTGACGGTGGCGGCGTGCACCTTGATCCGGATTTCGCCCGGACGAGGCACCGGATCGGGAATGTCCTCGTATCGCAATACGTCGGGCGGTCCGTATTCGTGGATGACGATGGCCTTCATGCCGGTTCCTGCAGAGCTGGGCCAAGAGCGATAATGGCAAGAATTGCGCGACGCAAGGCCGCCGGACTATGGTCGGTCATTCGGGGAAATGTCAGCGATGGAATTGCACGACAAGATCGCCTGCGCGGATTTGGTCCAGGCCTGGGGCGTTTATCGCGACCAGGGCAAATGGCAGGAACTGCGCGGCACATTCACGCCCGACGGGCACATTTCGATTTCCTGGTTTCGCGGGCCGTTCGAGCAATTTGTCGAGCGCTGCCGGGCGAATTACGGCGTCGGCAACACCTGGTCGCGGCACCATCTTTATCCTTCGACCGTCAAGCTCAACGGCGATCGAGCCGTGGCAGAGACGCCGGTTATCATCCGCGTGCGCCAGCCATTCAACGGCGTCGCCGTCGATCTGACCTCCTGCTCGCGCTTCCTCGATCGCATGGAGCGGCATTCCAGCGGCTGGCTGATCGCCGAACGCGCCGCCATCTATGAGCGCGACCGGCTCGATCCGGTCGAGCCGTCGCCGGCCTTCGACGAACTGTTCAAGGATGCCAATACGTCGCAATACCCCGAGCAATATCGGTACATGGCCTTTCGGCTGGCGCATGCGCAGGGCCGCGCGCTCGCGCCGGTGATCTATCGCGATGGCGGTCCGGAAACCGCCGATCTTTACTCGCGCTTCAACGACTGGCTTTCCGGGAAAAAGTCTTGACGATGATACGGAGGCCGCGCTAGCCGCGCAGCTCTGGAGAGCTTCATGGCGGTTTACACCGATGTCGCAACGGAAGACCTGGCCCGTTTCCTGGGCGGTTACGACGTCGGCGAACTGCTTGCCTACAAGGGCATCGCCGAGGGCGTCGAGAACTCGAATTTCCTGGTCCATACCAGCAAGGGCAATTTCATCCTCACGCTCTACGAGCGGCGCGTTGCCGAACGCGATCTGCCGTTCTTTCTCTCGCTGATGGAGCATCTGGCGAGCCGCGGCATCACCTGTCCGCAGCCGGTGAAGACCAAAGCCGGCAAGACGCTCGGCAAGCTCGCCGGCCGGCCCGCCGCGATGGTCACGTTTCTCGACGGCTTGTGGATTCGCCGACCGACCGCGGCGCATTGCGCCGCGCTGGGCGAGGCGCTGGCGCGGCTGCACGTCGCCGGCGGCGATTTCTCGATGCGGCGCGAGAACGCGCTCTCGGTCGCGGGCTGGCGCAAACTGTACGAAGGCTGCCGCGAGCGCGCGCACAAGGTCGAGCGCAACCTGGAGACGCTGGTTGCCGGCGAACTGGACGCGCTGGAGCGCGAATGGCCGCGGGGGCTGCCGCAAGGCGTCATTCATGCCGATCTGTTTCCCGACAATGTCTTCTTTCTCGGCGAGAAACTGTCGGGACTGATCGATTTCTATTTCGCCTGTACCGATACGCTCGCCTACGACGTCGCCATCTGTCTCAACGCCTGGTGCTTCGAGACCGATCATTCCTACAACGTCACCAAGGGCCGCGCACTGCTGGCGAGTTACGCCAAGGTGCGCCCGCTCTCGCCTGAGGAATGGGACAAGCTGCCGCTGCTGGCGCGCGGCGCCGCGCTGCGTTTTCTGCTCACCCGCCTGGTCGACTGGCTCGATGTGCCGCCGGGCGCGCTGGTGCGGCCGAAGGATCCGCGTGAATACGCCCGCAAATTGCGTTTCCACCAGAAGATCAAGAGCGCGCGCGACTATGGAGTGACGTTGCCGTGAATGCCGAACTGCCCCACGTCGTCATTCACACTGACGGCGCCTGCTCGGGCAATCCCGGTCCGGGCGGCTGGGGCGCAATCCTGGCGTTCGGCGATCGCGAGAAAGAACTCAAGGGCGGCGAGAGCAACACCACCAACAACCGCATGGAGCTGATGGCGGCGATTTCGGCGCTCGAGGCCTTGAAGCGGCCGTGCCGGGTCGATCTGCATACCGACAGTCAGTACTTGCGCAACGGCATCATGTCCTGGATCAAGACCTGGCAGCGCAACGGCTGGCGCACGTCCGACAAGAAGCCGGTGAAGAATGTCGATCTGTGGCAGCGCCTCGACACGGCTCTCAAGCCGCACCAGATCCGCTGGCACTGGGTCAAGGGCCATGCCGGCCATGACCTCAACGAACGCGCCGACGAATTGGCGCGGCAGGCGATCGCAGAAGTTCGCACGGCGGAAAAATAAACCCTCCCTCTGAAAGGGGGAGGGTAGGGTGGAGGTCCGCGGCATCACCGATCGCGCATGCCGCGGACATTGACCACCACCGGCTCGCTTCGCTCGCCACCTCTCCCTTTCAGGGGGAGGCAAAATCACAACCCCTTCAGCAGATTATCCGCGCCGGAAATCTCGGCCTTGCCGGGAGTATCTTCGACGTTGAGCGTCTTCACCACGCCGTCATCGACCACCATGGCGTAGCGCTGCGAACGCACCCCGAGACCGCGCTCGGTCAGGTCCGCGACCAGGCCGAGTGCCTTGGCCCAGTTGGCGCTGCCGTCGGCGAGAAACTCGATCGCGTCGCCGCCGGAAGCCTTCTTCCAGGCGTCCATCACAAACACGTCGTTGACGCCGGTTACCGCGATGGTGTCGATGCCCTTGCCCTTGATCGCGGCGGCGTTAGTCACGAAGCCCGGCAGGTGGTTTTTGTGACAGGTCGGCGTGAATGCGCCCGGCACCGCGAACAGCACCACCTTCTTGCCCTTGAACAATTCGTCCGTCGTCTTCGGCTTCGGCCCTTCAGCCGTCATCACCATGAATGTCCCGTTAGGTACGCGGTCGCCGACCTTGATAGTCATAATCGTGTCCTCTCATCGACTGGATTGAAATTTGAACTCGGTTCGCACGCTGGCGCGTCCGATATCCCTAACGTAGCGTGCCCTACGAATTAGTCGAGATGTACCGGAACCTCGATGGCGTCGCCGTTCGAGACTGCGGTGAAGGTCAGCGTGGCGCCCTGGGCTTGCGCACCCGGCGGCATGCCGTCGAGATCGAAGGTAAAGCGTCGCAGGTCGCCCGCGGCTCCGCTCGGTTCCGGCAGCGGCAACGACCAATCGGACGTGGGCCCCTCGACGAAGAGTTCCACCGGCGCGTCCTTGGGCGCGGCGAGTTCGACGGTGACGCGATCATGCTCGCCGTGGGGCTCGCGGCGCACGGCGCGAATGGAAAGTTCCTGGCCGGCGCCGAGCGCAACCTGGCGCGGGACGCGCAGATCCGCTTTCTCAATGGCCGTCTCTTCGGCGCCGTCACCGGCCAGTTCGAGCTTGAGGATTGCTTCGGCGGGGACGCAAAGGTTTCCGCAGATCGCATAGCCAAGCTTCAAATGCATGGTCGACGGCTTCGTCGCATCCTTCGGCGTGATGCTGAGCGGCAGAACGACGCGGCCGACATAACCGATCGAATTGCCGCCGGCGCCATCGGGAAACCGCTCCGGCGCGGGCCAGAGAATTTTTATGGAATCGACGTTCTCAGAGCCGCTGAAATCGAACGTCGGAGGCACCCCGGAATCGCCCGGCTGGCGCCAATAGGTCTTCCAGCCCGGATCGAGCCGGATTTCGACGCCGGCTCGCAAAAAGGTCGCACCGGCCGTCTTGATCATCGAACCGGCGATAAGGCGGGCGGCGGCGTGGTTTTCCTTGTCCCAGGCCGACGCGTCCTGGGCGCGCGCAGCGGTGCCGAGGGCGCACAACGGCGCGCCGATAAAGCACACGGCCACAATCGTTAATCGGCGGATCGCTGCGGCAAGCATGACCGCTGTCTAGGAGAATGCGCACGCCGATGCCACTGACATGATTGTGACTATCGCGAATTGACACAGAGCTGCCGCGGCACGGCCAAAAAGCCGAGGGAAAATCGTGAACTTTTACCGGCGCCGTTCGTTTGCAAATGCGAATTGATGGGCTAACCTTTCGGACATGAAATTGCCGCGCAGTACGTCAGGAAAGCGGGGGCGAGGTTATCTGGACGGCCAGATGCTGATCGCCATGCCGGCGATGCTGGACGAACGATTCGTGCGTTCGCTGATCTATGTCTGCGCCCATTCCTCCGAAGGCGCGATGGGCATCGTCGTCAATCATCCGGCGCCCAACATCAGTTTCTCCGATCTTCTGGTGAAGCTCGACGTCATCCCGCAGGCCGACCGCATCCAGTTGCCGACGCGCGCCGAAGGCGTGAAAGTCATGCGCGGCGGGCCGGTGGAGACCGAGCGCGGCTTCGTTCTGCACAGCGCCGACTTCTTCATCGAGAATTCCACCTTGCCGATCGCCGAGGGAATTTGCCTCACCGCCACGATCGACATCCTCAAGGCAATTGCCCGCGGCGACGGGCCCGCGAGCGCGATCCTGGCGCTTGGCTACGCCGGTTGGGCGCCCGGCCAGCTCGAAAACGAGATTCAGGGCAATGGCTGGCTGCATTGCACGGCCGATTCGGAGCTGGTCTTCGGCCCCGATATCGACGGCAAATACGACAAGGCGCTGAAGAAGATCGGCATCGATCTCGGCATGCTGTCGAGCGAAGCCGGACACGCCTGACGGGCTCGCATCAGCGCGCCGCCAATTCCACCTGACGTTCGGACTGCAAGAGATCGCGGGCTTTTTCGGCGGTCATCGGCGCGCCGAACACGAAACCCTGCGCGTATTCGCAGCCGAGCTGGGACAGCTCGACAGCGTCGGAATCCGTTTCCGCGCCTTCCGCCACGACATCCATGCCGAGATCGTGCGCCAGCGCGACGATCGAACGCAGGATTACCGGGCGGGTGCCCTTGGCGGTCGTGCGCACGAACGACTGGTCGATCTTGATGGTGTCGAACGGGAAACGTTGCAGATATGACAGCGACGAATAACCCGTGCCGAAATCGTCGAGCGCGAGGCCGGCGCCGAGCTCGCGAATCCGTTGCAGCATCTGCGCGGCGTGCTCGGGATTCTCCATCACGACGGATTCGGTCAGTTCAAGCTTGAGCGAACCGCGCGCCACCACCGATCGCGTCAATACCGAGCGCAGATCCTGGATCAGGTCGTGGCGCAGCAGTTGGCGCGATGAAACGTTGACGCTCGCAAATAGCGTATTGCGGTTGCGCAACGTGCGCTGCCAGGTGTTGAGCTGCCGCGCCGTGCGCTCAAGGACAAAGAGACCGAGTTCGACGATCAGGCCGGTTTCTTCGGCGATATTGATGAACTCGGCCGGAGACATGCGACCCAATTTCGGATGGTTCCACCGCGCCAGCGCCTCGAAGCCCGCGACCGAGCGGTCATCGAGCCGTACGATCGGCTGATAGAGAATGGAAATTTCTTCGCGCTCGATCGCCCGCCGCAGATCGGATTCAAGCGTCAGCCGGTCGGTCTTGCGCGCCCGCATCGCGGGCTTGAAAACTTCGATGCGGTCCCCGCCGCCGCGCTTGGCGTGATACATCGCAAGTTCGGCATCTTTCAGGATTTCCTCGCCGCGCTGCGGTTCGGAGTCGCTGAACGTCATGCCGATCGAGCCGGTCACGAATATCTCGCGATCGTTGAAGGTGATCGGAGCGCGCAGCGTCCGCCGGATCGTCTGCGAGACCGCGGTCACCCGCGCGGCTTCCTTTTCCGAAAGCAGGATGAGACCGAACTGATCGCCGGCAAGCCGCGCCAGCGTGTCCTGCGGCTTGATCACCCTGCTGAGCCTGCGCGCCAGCGTGAGCAGGATCGAGTCGCCGACCGCCATGCCGACCGAATCGTTGACCTGTTTGAAACGGTCGAGATTGATCACCATGACGGTAGGGCGCAACGCCGCGTCGGTCTTGGCGAAGCCGAGCACGGCGTTGAGCCGGTCGAGAAACAGCTCGCGGTTCGGCAAGCCGGTGAGATTGTCGTGCACGGCGTCGTGCAGCAGGCGCTCCTCAGCCGTCTTGAACTCGGTGACGTCGGTCAGCGTCCCGACCAGGCGGATCACCTCGCCGTCAGAACCGACAACCGGCCGCGCGCGCAAGGTGAACCACAGAAAATGGCCGTCTGCCGTGCGCAGGCGGAAATCCTGGTCGACGCGGCCGCGCCGCTGTTCGAGGACGTTGTCGAGGGTCGCGCGGAAACGATCGCGGTCGAGCGGATGCAGCACGTCGAGCCATTTCGCCGCGGCGCCTTCGAGCGTTCCGGCTTTGAGGCCGAGCGTGCTTTCCGTCTCCGCGCTGGTGAAGACCTTGTCGGCGGCGACGTCCCAGTCCCAGATCATGTCGCCGGCGCCGGTCAGCGCCAGCGCGCGGCGCTCGACGTCGGATACGATGCCCTGGGTGATGCCGCCGGCAAAGGCGTGCTGCATCACCGTGAAGCCGATCAGCATGACGATGAGCACCAGGCCGCCGAGCAAGGCAGGGCCGATAATGTCGTTGGTGACCATGCCCAGTACCGTCAGCCCGGCCCCGAACACCCACACCAGCAACAAGAGCCACGTCGGGATCAGCATCACCGCGCGGTCGTAGCCGTGGGTTGAGAGATAGACGACCAGACAGAAGCCGAGCAGCGCTACGAAAAACAGCGAGATGCGCGCGATGCCGGAGGCGATCTCCGGCGAGAAAACCGCAATGCCGACGAGCGCGCCGAGGAAGGCCAGCCAGCCGACGGTGATATGCGCATAGCGCACGTGCCATCGGTTGAGGTTGAGATAGGCGAACAGGAATACCAGCAGCGTCGCGGCAAGGATCGCTTCGCCCGAGGCGCGCCAGATGCGCTCGGCGCCCGACGACATGTCGAATACTTTGCCCCAGAAGCCGAAGTCGATGCCGATATAAACGAGTACCGCCCAGCCGAGCGCGGCGGCGGCCGGAAACATCACGCTGCCCTTCACCACGAACAGGATCGTCAGGAACAGCGCCAGCAATCCGGCGATGCCGATGACGATGCCCTGGTACAGCGTCAGCGAATTGACCTTGTCCTTGTAGGCATCCGGCTCCCACAGATAGAGCTGCGGCAGCCGCGGGGTGCGCAGTTCGGCAACGAACGTGATAACGGTGCCGGGATCGAGCGTGATGCGGTAAACGTCGGCGCTCGCATTGTCCTGATGTTCCGGCGGATCGCCTGAGGACGGTGTGATGTAGACGATGCGCGACAGCCCGAGATCAGGCCAGATCAGGCCGGAACCGACCATACGGTAATGCGGTGCCACGATGAGCCGGTCGATCTGCTCGTCGCCGTTATTGGCGAGCGCAAAGACCGCCCACGTCTTGCCGGCCTCGCGGGCGCGGACTTCGATACGGCGGACGATGCCGTCGGCGCCGGGCGCGGTCGAGACCTGGATGCGATCGGTGTCGGTCTTCTGGTACTCGACGGCATCGGTGAGATCGATGGCCGCGGCATCGGTCCGCACATTGACGGCTTCCACCGCGCTGGCGGCGGAGATGCCGACAAATGCGGTCACTACGACAGTTGCCGCGGCAAAGAGAGCATTGGCTCGCCAATTCCTGGCGCGCGCAATCGCGGCGCGGAAGCTTGTGGCGCGCAACAATGCCAAGAGACGACCTCCAAGGCCGGCAGCCGGCGCCGATCGCGCCACGACGATCACCTGTCCCCCGAAAGAGTACCTATCCGGCTTTGCGCCGAATTCGCGGCCATTGACGCGCCGCATGGCAGTTCCGGCCGAGACCCTAGCGCCATACCGGCCTTAGTAGCCGTTGCGGTGCAGGAGGGCAAGAATTTCTCCGTTTACTTTCAAGGGGTCAGAGCGAATTGGTGAAGGCGGCGCGGCCGCTGGGCATGTGACAGCGATGGCCGGCGCCGCTAAGATTTACCGGCCAGGGAGGTCGGCATGACCGCAATCGATCCGGACGATCTGCCGAGGAAGAAGATCACCCACGAGATGGGGCAGAAACTCGACCTACTATCGGTCGGCGAACTCGGCGAACGGGTGGCGCTCCTGCGAGAAGAGATCGCGCGGCTGGAAGCGGAGATCAACCGCAAGCGCGCGTCCAAATCGGCGGCCGACATGTTCTTCAAGAAATAGCTGCGTTTACAATATGGTTAACGCAAATGCTGAAGCTGCCTCACTCAAAGCTACAAGAGAACTCGGCAACTTTATGAGATTCCTTAACCTTTCGTTAAGCTTTCTCGTTCATTACAGATAATGTCCATCTTCTGGACATCGAGTGGCTCCTGTCCACTCTGTTTGACGCCTCCCTGTTATCAACTTCGAGCCGCCGGCAACGGCGGCTCTTTTTTATGGACTTTCGCCGTCGCAGGCATTTCGGCGGCAACTATGTCGGCAGCTTTGCGTCGCGCCCGCTGGACTCGAAAGCCCGAGCGGGCGATGCTGTAGCGAGTGTGAGGCGTAGGCGTAAAAATGTCCGAGAAGCGTTCGATCGAGACCGTAGCGGTCTCGTTCAGTGAGCGGCTTGCAAATTCCCAGGTGTTCGCGACCCTGTTCCGCGACGGCATGGCGCTGGTCGAGGAGACCGCGAGCTATCTGGACGGCGCGGGCCGGCAGGAATCCAAAAAGCTCGAGCGCAGCGCGGCGCTCGTCTATGCGACCGAAAGCATGCGGCTGACCACCCGGCTGATGCAGCTTGCCTCCTGGCTGCTGTTGCACCGGGCGGTGAAGGAGGGCGAGATGACGCTCGCCCAGGCCAGCAAGGAGAAGAGCAAGGTCAGGCTCGCCGCCTGTGACCCGGGCGATGCCAAATCGATTGCGCTGTTGCCGACCAAGCTTCGGGAACTGATCGCACGTTCGACCAAACTGCAAGGTGAAGTGCGGCGTCTCGACGCGACCATGCACGCTCCGGCTCCGGTCAAAGTCACCGCCGGCAATCCGGTCGAGCGCCAGCTTGGTCTTTTACGGGCCGCTTTCGAATCCGACAGCGTCTGATCGCGCCTATTTCACCGGCGCCGCGTCCGGGATGAAGCGCTGGCCGAAGACCGGCTCCTTGTAGGGCGTCGGCGGCAATTCCCAGGCTCCGGTCGATGGCGGTCGAATTTCCGCATCGACATGAACGTCGAGCAGAAATGGCTTGTTTGATTTCACCGCGTGTTCGAGGGCGCCGCGGAAATCCTGCGATTTCGCCACAGTGATTGCATCGACGCCGGCGGCTCTCGCCCAGGCGGCAAAATCCGGATTGAACGGCTTGTTGTTGGGACCTTCGTGGAACATGGTGCCGTATTCGCGGCCGCCGAACATGCCGAGCTGGATGTCGCGGATCGAAACCCAGCCAAAATTGTTCCAGATCACCCAGACCACGGGGATGTTGTATTCGACTGCGGTGCACAGCACGTGCGGCACCATGGTGAAGCAGCCGTCGCCGGTGACCGCGACGACTGGCCGGTCCGGAGCGGCAAGTTTCGCGCCGAGCGCGCCCGACGCGCCGAAGCCCATGCCGGAAAAGCCCCAGGAATTGAGCATGGTTTGCGGTCGCCGCGCGTTCCAGAACTGCATGTACCAGTTGTGACTGACGCCGACGTCGCAGCAGATGATGCCGTCCGGCGGCAACACCGCCTGGCAATCGGCGACCACCCGTTCGGGGCGCATCGGCGAGGCGTGAATGCCGAAGTTTGGACGCACGAATGTTTCCCATTCGGCGCGCCACTTTGCGATATCGGCGATCCATTCCCTGGTGTCGCCGGCCTTTATGCTGCGCCGTTCGAGTTCCGCGAGAAGCTGCCGCAGAAACGTGCGCGCGTCAGCGAGAAGGCCGAGGTCCGGCGGATAATTGCGGCCGAGCTCGGCCGGGTCGACGTCGACGTGGATGAGCTTCGTATTCGGGAAATTCCACGAATAGCCCGGCATCCATGACGATGCCGAACGGTCGTCGAAACGCGCGCCGATGGCGATGACGAGATCGGAGCGGCGGCCGGCTTCGTTGGCGGGGAACGCGCCGTTTCGCCCGATAAAGCCCAGCGACAGTGGGTCGGTCATGTCGATGCAGCCCATGCCGTTCGGCGACGAGATCACTGGAATGCCGAGCTTTTTTGCAAATTCCGTGAGCTCGCGGCTGGCCTCCGACAGCGTCACGCCGTGGCCGATGAAAATGACCGGTCGCTGCGCGGCGAGGATCATGTCGAAAGCTTGTGAAATCTCCTCGGGCGACGCGCCGCTTCGCTGCGCGTTGAGCGGCGGTGCCGGCGGCGGCATCTCGACGTCGTCCTCCTCCTGAAAGACATTGAACGGCACATCGACGTTCACCGGCCCGGGCCGGCCCGACAGCATCGTGGTCATCGCCTGGCGCAGCGCCAGAGGCAGCATGTCGACGCGGGTCGGCTGGAAGCTGCGTTTGACCACCGGGCGAAGCACGTTGACGAAATCGGCTTGGAAATGCCGGTTGATTTCCTGGAACGGGCTACGGTTGAACTGCGACGTGGGCACATTGGCCGTGATGGCAAACATGGCCGAGGAATCGGTCAGCGCACAGGCTAGCGGCATCACGATATTGGCCGAGCCGGGCCCGCATGAGGTCAGCGTCGCCACCGGTTTGTGGCGAACGCGGAAATAGGCGTCGGCCATGTGGGCTGCGACCTGCTCATGGCGCGGCGACACGAGCTTGATGCGGTCGCGCGCCTGATAAAGCGGGTCGAGCATGCCGACATTGCCGTGACCGCAAATGCCGAAGACATAGGGGATGTCGTTGGCGATCAGGTAGTCGGTGATCAGTTCGGCGCCCTTCATGCGAGGCATCGCTATACCCTTGGGTTCTGACGGAGATTGTGCGCAGCATAGACTGCGTTAGACTTGATCCGCAACGGACGGCTCAGGGGACGGGACAATGATCTTGCTGTCGAATGGCGGAACGAACTCGCAGCGCAGCCAGGCGCGGTCGAACACCATGGTTGTCGGCACCGTCGACGGTGTCGTACTTCTCGAACGCGGCGCACAGTTCTGGACCATCAAGCACCGCGCGCTCGGCGGCTGTTCGGTCAGCGCGGTCACCGCGTCCGATGACGGCACACTGTACGCCGCAACGCACGGCTTCGGCGTCGCGCGCAGCGACGACGGCGGCTATTCGTGGACCTGGGTTCTCGACGGCCTCGACCACATGGATCTGTGGTCGGCGCGCGCCGGAAAATTGATGGGACGCGATGTTGTCGCCGTCGGTTCGCTGCCGGCGCACCTCTACATCAGCGAGAATCGCGGTAAGTCGTGGCGCGAACTTCCTGCGCTCCGCAATGTCCCGAGCGTCAGCAAATGGTGCTTCCCACCACCGCCGCGCATCGGCCACGTTAAAGATATCGTCATTGACGGCGACCGCTTGCTGATTGGCATCGAAATCGGCGCGCTCCTGGTGTCGAAGGACTTCGGCGAAAACTTTACTGACCTTCACGTCGATCCCGATCCGGTCGAATGCGACATTCATCGCGTTCTTGTTCATCCTGATCGGCCCAACCGGTACATTGTTGCCAACGGCATCGTCGGCGTCTGTTCGAGCGATGATGGTGGTAAAACCTGGCGCAAGAACAAGATGCCGCCCCACGCTGATTATCCAGATGCAATCGTTCTGCATCCTGACGAGCCCGACACGGTATTCCTGACTGCGGGCGTCGGCTGGCCGTCGCAGTGGTACGAGATCGGCAAGGCGCGCGGCAAAATCGTCCGCAGCCGCGACGGCGGAGACACCTGGCAACATTTGCTCGGCGGTCTGCCGAACGGTCAGCGTGCGGTGTACAGCGCCCTGACCATCGAAACCTGGAAGGACGGCTACGCGCTTTATGCCGCCGACACCGATGGCCTGGTCTTTGAAAGCCTCGACGAGGGCGAACACTGGACCATTGTCGCCGAGGTCCCGCCGGTATCGAAGGGCGAGTTTTATCGCGCGCTGGCGCGTGATCGCGGCAGGCTCGCGGTCGACGATATTGTCGTCGGCAAGTCGGCGGCGGACCGGGTCGCGTCCGTTGCCGCGCGTGTAACGGCTTAAAACCGCGGTTTGTAGGACGCGCCGGTCTTCTCGATATGGCCGGCGAACGGCGCGCCGACGTGACCGGGAAAGACGAGGGCGCCGGTTGCGGCGCAATCGTCGAACACCCGGCGGCGGCTTACTCGCGCTTCCTCGGCATCGGAGTTTTTCGGGAAATTCCAGTCCGGAAAATAAACTTGCAGCAGATGGTGAAACACGTCGCCGGTGATCATCGCGCCGCTGCCGCCGACGTTCAGCTTGAAATAAAAATGTCCGGGCGAATGACCGCCGGCGGGCAATATATAGATGAACTCGTCGAGCTGGTGCGGGCCGGTAACAAGGTCGGCGCGGCCCGCGTCGATGACCGGCAGCACGCATTCGCGGAACGAGCCGAACTCCGCCGGCGCCGTGGCCGGATCGCTGTCGACTTTGCTGAAGTAATCGACGTCCAGCTTTGAGAAGACGTAGCGCGCGTTGGGAAATGTCGGCACCCAGCGGCCGTCCCGCAATTGCGTGTTCCAGCCGACGTGATCGTGATGCAGGTGCGTGCACATCACGAGATCGATTTCGTCCGGCCGCGCGCCGGCGGCCGCGAGCCGGTCGAGCCACGGCGTGTCGAGCATGTTCCAGAATGGCCGCAGCGGCCGCGATTTCTGATTGCCGCAGCAGCCGTCGATCAGGATCTTGCGGCCGTCGAGCTGCAACAGCCAGCTATGGACGCTGAGCTTGATCTTGTCGCTTTGCGGGTCGTAGTGGTTCGGCGCGAGCCAATGACCGTGCTCCTTGAGAAGAGCGTCGGTCAGCTTCGGGAAAATGTCCCGCGCCGGATAAACCGCCAGATAGGTTTCTTCGATGCGGCTGACAGTGGCCTTGCCGACCTTGAAGACTGACATCGGCGTTTCCGTGAAGGCCGCTCCCGGGCGGCAAACCGATGCCGGCTACTTCTTGAGAAAGCCTTCGAATTTCTTGTTAAAGCGCGACAGCCGGCCGCCGCGGTCGACCAGGTGCTGCTGGCCGCCGGTCCAGGCCGGATGCGACTTCGGATCGATTTCAAGATGCAGCGTATCGCCCGGCTTGCCCCAGGTCGTGCGGGTGGTGAATTCGCTGCCGTCGGTCATGACGACTTTGACCAGATGGTAATCGGGGTGGGTATCGGCTTTCATGGGTCTGTCTTTCGGGCATTGGCCGCGCCGCCTTGGCGCCTGAGTTTTAACGGGAATTTGCCGGTCATATAGCGCGGCGGCAGCGCAGAGACAAGCCGACGCAGCGATGCCGGCGCACGTTGCCATGGCGGCGCTCTACGGGCATTGTCCGGCCGAATCGCCGGGCGGCAAAAAGGTGTTGCGGCATATGAACTTCACTGCCGAAAACAACCCGGCGACGCCGCTCCAGGCCGCATCTTCGCTGGCGCCCGAGCCCGAAGCCGCGCCGGAAAAGCCTCGCGCCAAGCTGCGACCGTTGATGTCGCTGTTGCCCTATGTGCAGCGGTACCGCTGGCGGGCGATCTCTGCGCTCGGCGCGCTGATCCTTGCGGCGCTGACGACGCTGATTGTGCCGATTGCCGTGCGCCGCATGATCGATTTCGGCTTCACCGGGCGCGGCGTCAATCTCATCGACCGTTATTTCCTGGTCATGATCGGCGTTGCCGGCCTTTTGGCGCTGGCCAGCGCGCTCCGTTACTACCTCGTCATGACGCTCGGCGAACGCATCGTCGCCGATCTGCGCGGCGATGTGTTCGCCCATGTGACGTCGCTCTCCGCCGCGTTCTTCGACGAAGCGCGGACCGGCGAGGTGATCTCGCGGCTCACCGCCGACACGACGCAGATCAAGGCCGCGGTCGGCGCCTCGGTGTCTGTCGCCCTGCGCAATCTCGTGCTGTTCGTCGGCGCCAGCATCATGATGGTGGTGACCAGTCCGCGCCTGTCCGCCTTCGTGCTTGGCGCCATACCGCTAATCGTGCTGCCGCTCTATGCGTTCGGCCGCGCGGTGCGCCGCCGCTCGCGCTTTGCGCAGGATACGCTCGCCGATGCCTCGGCCTATGCCGCCGAGCTGATCGGGGCGATACGCGTGCTGCAAGCTTTCACCAATGAGCGGCTCGGCATCGCGCGCTTCGGCAACGCGGTCGAGCGCGCGTTTTCCGCGGCGCAGGATTCGATCCGCGCGCGCGCGATTCTCACCGCCTTTGCGATTTTTCTCGTGTCGTCGAGCGTCGTCGTGGTGCTGTGGATCGGCGCGCAGGACGTTTTGACCGCGCAGATGACGCCGGGCCGGCTCGGCCAATTCGTGCTCTACGCCGTGTTTGCCGCCGGTGCGCTCGGCTCGCTGTCGGAGATCGGCGGCGAGATCGCACAAGCCTCGGGTGCGGCGGAGCGATTGTTCGAAATCCTCGCGATCAAGCCCGCGATATTAAAGCCCGAGCATCCGAAGGCGCTGCCGCAGCCGCCGCGGGGCGAAGTGGCCTTCGATGACGTGCGCTTCTCCTATCCGACGCGTTCCAGCGTTGCGGCGCTCAACGGCGTATCGTTCCAGGTGCACCAAGGCGAAAAAGTCGCGATCGTCGGACCATCGGGCGCCGGCAAGAGTACGATCTTCCATCTTCTGCTGCGCTTTTACGATCCGACCGGCGGATCGATCGCGCTCGACGGCGTGCGCCTGACCGATCTCGATCCGGATGAGTTACGCAAGCGCATCGCGCTGGTGCCGCAGGACAGCGTGATGTTCGCGACATCCGTTGGCGACAATATTCGGTTCGGCAAGCCGGAAGCGACCGACGCCGAGGTCGCGCGCGCGGCCGACCTTTCGCATGCCTCGGGCTTCATCGCGGCGCTGCCGCGGGGCTTCGACACGCCGGCCGGCGAGCGCGGCGTCACTCTGTCCGGCGGACAGCGCCAGCGCATCGCCATCGCTCGCGCCATCCTGCGCGATGCGCCGTTGCTTCTGCTCGACGAGGCGACCTCGTCGCTCGATGCCGAAAGTGAGACGCAGGTTGCGGCGGCGCTGGCTGACCTGATGCGCGGCCGCACCACGATCGTGATCGCGCACCGGCTGGCGACCGTTCAGTCGTGCGATCGTATCCTCGTGATGGAGGAGGGCCGCATCGTCGAGGAAGGCACGCACCAGACCCTCGCCGCGGCCGGCGGCCTCTACGCGCGATTGGCGAAGCTGCAATTTCAAGGCGGTTGATGCTGCGTCGCCGCGGCCTCGAAGCGGCAGACGCGGTTGCGGCCCGAGCGCTTTGCCTCATAGAGCGCGACATCGGCCTGCTTGATGAGTTCCTCGATGCCGGGCGTGTCGGCATTTACGACAGTGGCGCCGACGCTGATCGTAACCGGAATATGATGGCCGTCGACGACAATGACTCGCTCCGCGAGCAATCCTCGCAGCCGTTCACCGGCGGCGACGGCATTGTCCAGCGTCGCCTCAGGCAAAAGTAGGGCGAATTCCTCGCCGCCCAGGCGTCCGGCGATATCGGACACGCGCTTGTGCTTCTGAAGGGAATCAGCGACCGCGCGGATCACTTCGTCGCCGGCATCATGGCCGTAAGTATCGTTGACCGATTTGAACCGGTCGATGTCCATCAGCAGCATCGCCAGCGGCCGGCCGTAGCGTTTGAAACGGGCCCACTCGCTTTCGGCGAGTGCCAGGAAGTTGCGCCGGTTATTCAAGCCGGTCATGCCGTCGATCGAGGCAAGACGTTCGAGCGCTTCGGCCTCGCGGATGAGATCGCTGACATTGCCGTAGGTCAGCAGTCGGCCGCCGTCGGGCAGCGCCTTGCAGCGGAATTGGATGACTTCGCCACTGGCCAGCCGGATCTTGAGCGGACGGTCCTCGCCGCTGCGGATGAGATTCATCTGCTTGAGGACATAATCGCCGAGCCGGTCGTGAGACACGGCATAGGCCGACGCGCGGCGGCCATGATACATGAGGTTGATGAAAGTCTGACGGCGTTCGGGCCAGTCATCGGGCACGCGCCAGTAGCGGCGGAACGCGCGGTTGATGAAACGGACGCGACGTTCGTGATCGAGCACGACGATTCCATAGTCCAGGTCGTCGACGATGGCGCGCAGAACCGCGACTTGCGCCTTCATATCCGCGGTCGAAAGACCATCATCGTGATCGGCGCTGTTCGGCTTTGTTCGCATCGCGCTTTGCCGTGGCGGGCTTTATGCCGGCTGCGTTGCTCCGGCGCCCCTGCGGATCATGGCGCGAGATGGCAAATTTCTCCTATCCGGCGGGCTAGGTGGTTTCACGGATGCGGCGGCGGCTGCGGCTTACGGCCGCCAGCTCATGCGATACACCGGCTTGCCCGAGACCGGATTTTTGCCCTGGCCGGCGATCGAAAAGCTTTCCTTGCGGTAGAACGAAATCGCCCGCGCATTGTCGGTGTTGACGTCGAGGTCGAGACCGGATGGCGAAATGCGCCGCGCTTGCGCGAGCAGCGCAGCGCCGACGCCCGAGCGCCAATACTCGGGCGCCACAACGATCTGGTCGAGATAAAGCGTCGCCGGATCGACCGTTACGAAGCCGATCATCGCGCCGTCGCTCTCCGCGATCACGACCTCGGCGACGGGCAACAGCGCGTTGCGCCAGCGCTCGCGCCACCAGTCGAGCCGCTCGGCAAAATCGAGCTCCGGATAGGCCGCCTGCCAGGTCCGCAGCCAAAGCGCGACCGTGGCATCTTCGTCGCGTGCCTCATAGGCCCGCAACACCATGCCGGGAGTTTTCGTGTTCACGGTGCGGCGGTCAAACTTCGAGCGAAGTCTCGGCTTTGTCGACGCGGTGGTAGCCGGGAAGTTTCGCCAGCGCGCGGACCATTGCCCAAGCGTCGCGGCCCGACTCCTCTCCGTAAAGGGCGGTGTATTCGACACCGATTCCGTCGATCGCCGATCCGGCAGTCAGGCAGACGCCGAGATCGTCGCCGCCGCCGGCAATGGACAGGGATCGCGAGCCGTCGCGGGGATAGCAAATGCTGGCGTCGTACCAGCAGGTCGGCGAGATGCGCATTTGAAAATTCGCCCTGCGGCTCAATCGCTTCAAGGCGTCCGGCTCGCAGCCAGGATTGGAGAAGGTGGCGACGAACTCGTCGTAGGTCTTTGTCTGCAGTCCATGCACGATCAAAGCGACCATGCGGTTGATGAGCTTCGCCCGCTCGTCGACCTCCGGGCCGCCCCAGCCGAATATCCGGGCCGCGTATTCACGCCTCAATATCCGGACATTCTCAACGAGACCGGACATACGGGCGGCGTAGTCGCGCCCGAATATCCGGAGGGTCTCCATGAGACCGAAGATCCGTTCGCCCCTCTCGACCCGGGAGGGTCGAATGCCTTCCGTCCAACCGACCATCCGTGCCCCCAAGCAGACGTACCGGCTTGAGACGCGAGCATAGCACATTCGCAGGCCGAAACCGAGGCCTCATCGCTCGGTCAGTTTGAGTTCGATACGGCGATTGCGGCTCAGCGCGTCATCGCCGGTGCCGGGGTCGATCGGCTGAAATTCGCCGAAGCCCGCGGCAACCAGCCGCTGCGGCGGCACGCCTTTACTAATCAGGTATTGCACCACCGCGATGGCGCGGGCCGCGCTGAGTTCCCAATTCGACTTGAACGGCGACGAGCCACCGACCGGCCGGATGTCGGTGTGGCCGTCGACGCGCAGCACCCAATTGATCTCCGGCGGAATCTGCTTTTGCAGATCGAGCAGCGCCGAGGCGACCTTGTCGAGTTCGCCGGTGCCTTCGGACCGCAGCGAGGCGGCGCCGGAGTCGAAGAACAGCTCGGACTGGAACACGAAACGGTCGCCGACCACGCGAATGTCCGGGCGATTGCCGAGGATGTCGCGCAGCTTGCCGAAGAAATCCGAGCGGTAGCGCGACAATTCCTGCACGCGCTGCGCCAGCGCCACATTGAGCCGCTGGCCGAGATCGGCGATCTGAAGCTGGGAGTCCTTCTGCTTCTGCTCGGAGGTGCCGAGCGCTTCCTGCAGCGCGGCGATCTGATTGCGCAACGCCCTGATCTGCTCGTTGAGGTTCTCGATCTGCGCCACCGCGCGCGCCGTCGCTTCCTTCTGCAGGTCGATCTGCGAGTTCAGGCTGTCGACCGCGCCTGTACCCGTCGCCGTCGCCGGCGCCGCGCCGGCGGCGCCGCGCAGGCGGTCGCGTTCGCCCTCCGCCGCGGTCAGCGAGGCGCGCAGCTGCGCGACCTGGTCCTCGAGGCTGGCCTTGCCGGTCTGTTCGAGCGACAGAAGCTGGCTCAAGCGCGAGATTTGCGCGTTCAGCCGCTGCAATGCGGTGTCCTTGCCGGCGAGATCCTGCGACAGGAAAAACTGCGCGACCATGAACACGGTGAGCAGAAAGATGACGGAGAGGACCAGTGTCGAGAGCGCGTCGACGAAGCCCGGCCAGTAGTTCATGCCGCTGTCGCGGCGTACGCGGGAGAGCGCCATCGCGTTACCTGTCGACAGGTTCGTGCGACATGCGTTCCATGAAGCGGCGCAGGTTGCTGTTGAGCTTGGCCTGCTCGTCGGCCCAGTCGCGGATCATCTGCTGCTCGGTGCGCATGTGCTGGACGAGGCCCTGGATCGCTTCGGCGAGGTTTGCCATCGCCGCCGATGTCGCCTTGCCGGAAGCGCCGTCGCCGAGCGATTGCTGCAATCGCGACAGCGCGTCGACGAGGCCCGAGGGCAGTTCGCCGCCGTTGATCGCACCGAAGCCCGGCTCTTGCACGGTGGTCGCCAGCCAATCCTCGAGATTGGTGTAGAAACGGTTTTGCGCCTGGCTGGTTTGCAGATCGAGAAAGCCGAGGATCAGCGAGCCGGCGAGGCCAAACAGCGACGAGGAGAAGGAAATGCCCATGCCGCCAAGCGGCGCCGCCAATCCTTCCTTCAGCGCGTCGAAAACCGAATCGGCGTCGCCACCGGCCTTCAGGCCGTTGATGATGCTTCCGACGGAGCCCACGGTTTCGATCAGGCCCCAGAACGTCCCGAGCAGGCCGAGGAAGACCAGCAAGCCGGTCAGGTAGCGGGATATATCGCGCGCCTCGTCGAGACGGCTCGCCAGCGAGTCGAGAAACGCCCGCATGGTCTGGGTTGACATCGCGACGTGCTCAAGGCGTTCACGGCCCAGCATTGCCGCCATCGGCGCCAGCAGCTTCGGCGCCCGCGCCGCCGCGGCTTGCGGATCGACGCTGCGATAGCCGTTGACCCAGGACACTTCGGGGAACAGCCGGATCACCTGGTGGAACGACATGATGATGCCGATCGCGAGCACGCCGACGATCAGTCCGTTGAGCCACGGATTGGCGAGGAAGGCATTGAAGATCTGGCGTTGCAGGACAAAAGCGATCAGCCCGCACAGAATCAGGAACACCAGCATCCGGATCACGAAGATGCGGGGCGAGGACAGCTTTAGCTGATCGGTATCGCTTGCCATCGGTTCAATCTACCGCCCGGAATCGCCTCATCATGGCACAGGGCATGTGACAGGAAAAAGCGTTGTCAGGCGTCGTTCTGACGCACGCAGCTTTGTCCGCGAGTTGGCACGACGCCACTTGCCGCAGCCTGAATTGCCACAGTCTTTGCGGCGTGGTGAAGGCGAATGTCACGGCGCCGCGGGCTCCTTGGCGGCTTCCTTGGCCGCCTCCTTGATGAGCCGGAGCAGTTGGCCATGCATGCTGTCATTTCCGGCGGCGATCTCGCCCTTGGCGAAGATGGCGTCGCCACCGCTGCAATCGCTGACGAAGCCGCCGGCTTCGCGGACCAGGATGATGCCCGCGGCAAGATCCCACGGCGACAGGTCGCGCTCCCAGTAGGCGTCGAGCCGGCCGGCTGCGATCCAGGCGAGGTCGAGGGTCGCCGCGCCGTAGCGGCGCAGTCCGGCAAAGTGCTGCTGCGCGGCGGCAATTTCGCGGCGCGCCAGCACGAGGTCGCCGCGCCCGTAATGCGGCAGGCCGCAGGCGACAACGGCTTCGGCAAGATTGCTGCGCGCGGCGACGCGAAGGCGCTGATCGTTGAGGAACGCGCCCTTGCCGTGCTCGGCGACGAAGAGCTCCTCGTTGGCCGGATTGTAAACGAGGCCGGCAATGATGGCGCCGTCGCGCTCGAGCGCGATCGAGATAGCGAAGTGCGGAATGCCGTGCAGGAAATTGGTGGTGCCGTCGAGCGGATCGACGATCCAGCGATGGCTTCTGTCGGTGCCGGCGCGGGCGCCGCCTTCCTCGCCGAGAAAGCCGTACCCCGGCCGCGCCTTGACAAGTTCGTCGAGCAGGATCGCCTCGGCGCGGCGGTCTGCGGCGGTGACGAAATTGCGCGGCCCCTTGAGCGACACCTGCAAGTGCTCGACCTCGCCGAGATCGCGCTTGAGGCTGCGCCCGGCGCGGCGGGCGGCCTTGACCATGACGTTGATGACGGCAGAGTGCAGCATGCAGTGTCTCGTAAGGCTTAAAGCGGCTGCGTCAAGTCACGCATAATTGGGAACGCAGGGAAGCCGCTTTTCGCAATGCAAGCGGCCTGGATTGCTTCGTCGCTTCGCTCCTCGCAATGACGCACTTTCCCGTTCTCGCGATGCGCTCTGCACCCGAGGCATGTCCGTTATCGCGAAGCAATCGGCGAAACATTTGCGAACTTCGTCAGAGCCACGAAAAGCTTCGCTGTCTTCGCAACAACGGATGGGCAAGGACGAAAGCAGAAAAGCAAGGAAGCGGAACGCCGAAAGACGCTGATCCGTATCCTCCGCAACCTGTTCGGCTGCGGCTCGCACCTTGCGGCGCGTTCGCCTGCCGGCGTTCCACCACGGCGCTTGCCAGAGGGACGCCAGTCCCAAAGGCTCAGGTCCAGGCCAGGCTTCCTGGGACTTGGATTCCACGGGTGTTACCCGCGGTCTCCTGTCCCAGTCCAGTGGCAGCACCCCACGGACCGGTCGTAGTGCCGGCCAGCATGATGCCCGGACCCGCCCGGAAGCGGCGGTGACGAGCCGCCGCCCGCGGGAACCGCTCTCGCTTCGCCGCGAGGGGTCACCGCGAGGCGTCCTTGTACGGAATGCGAGAAGGGCTGCCCAAGACAACTTTCGCCGCGTAAAGTCAAGCGCAAAGCAATTTGCTTCTCTGCCTCTCGCAAGGCATTGGCCCAGACAGAGATTTCTGACGCAGCGAATCAAAATGGAACGGGCATCGGCCGATTTGAATCTGCACTCGTGTTTCACTCAGAAAAATTTCACTGATTTGCAGAATTGTCAGCATTCTTGGAATGTTGAATCGATCGCAAATAAGCGCAATCCAATAAGCGCATATTTAAAAATCGACCCGGATGACATCCCAGCACTTAACGACGCCGGTCTGCCTTTGAGCCGGGCCGTCCGTCGACCCAAGCATTACGTTGCCGCAACGGCGGGCACGTTTACATGATCGCGCCCGCGGCTTGGACCACCTGCCAGGATCTGAACGACGCCGGCGGCGAAGCCGATCAACGTTCCAGTCTGCCACGCGTAGTCATAAGAGCCGAACAGGTCGAAGATCACCCCGCCGCCCCAGGCGCCAAGCGACGAGCCTGCCTGATGCACGACGAAGGACACGCCGAGCAGGGTCGCCATATAGCGGGTGCCAAAGATCTCGGCGACCAAACCGCCGATGAGCGGCGACAGGCCGGGCCACCACAGCAGGCCCATCGCCGCGGCGAACAGGAGTGTGCTTGCCGGCGTAGGCGGCAGCACGAAATAGACGGCGAACATGATCGAACGCAGGATGTAGAGCAGCCCCAGGATAATGTGCTTCGGATATTTCCCGCCAAGCCAGCCGTTCATCAATGAGCCGACACAGCTCATGCCGCCGATTACGGCAAGAGCTTCCGCGCTCAGCATCGGGTCCTGGCCGCAGATCGCCAGATAGGCCGGTAAATGCGTGGTCAGGAAAACGAGATTAAGACCGCAAACGAAATAAGCTCCCGACATCACGAGAAACGGCCGGTTCCGCATGGCCTGGCCGAGCACCTCGCGCATCGAGGTCGTTGCCGTGCTGTGCCCCGGCATCTTGTCGGCGCCGCCGGCCCAGTAGGCGGCGGGCAGCATTGCGACCGCCATCAGCGTGAAAAGCAGCATCCCGATCTGCCATGGCTCGCGCGCAAGCAGGGCCTGGGTCACGAGCGGCACCACGAGGGTGCCGAGCGATCCGACCGCGGCGACAAGACCGAGCGTCCTGCTCCGCCGCTCCGGCGAAACAGCGCGCACACACGCGGCCATGGCGAGCGACGTCGCCGTGCACGACAAGGCCACGCCCATCAATCCACCGGCGACGATCAGCGCCAACGCGCCCTGGGCCGCAGTCATGATGCCGAGGCCGGCGACGTAGATCGCCGCGCCCGCCACCATCGTGATGCGCAGACCGAAGCGGTCCGCGATGGCGCCGACCAGCGCCTGCGAGAGGCCCCAGACAATGTTCTGGATCGCGAGAGCCAGAGTGAAATCGGCCGCCGTCACGCCGAGATCGCGCGTGACCGGCGTCAGAAACAGTCCGAAGCTCTGCCGTATCCCCATGCCGAGGGTCAGCAGCAGCGAGGTCCCAATCAGGATCAGCCGAGCCTGACTTCGGCTCGGGGCAATCATTCCTGGCATTCCCGGCATTCCCAGCAGATACGGCGCGACAGTCTACCCGACGCTCGATGGCGGCCAAACCTCTATCATGGCTGCCTATCCTGCGCCCAGCACATGGCGCTAACGGCTCTAACGAACCGGAGATCAATCTTCAGGAAACGCGTAAAGACCGACCTTCACACGATCGGCATCCGGTTCCACGCGTCAAGGCCGGCGATCTTGTAGGCCTCGGCCAGCGTCGGATAGTTGAACGTGTTCTCGATGAAATAATCGATGGTGCCTTTGAGATTGAGCACCGCCTGGCCGATATGGATGAGCTCGGTGGCGCCTTCGCCGACGATGTGGACGCCGAGGAGCCGGCGCGTCTTGGTCGAGAACAGCATTTTCATCATGCCGCCGCTCAATCCCATGATGTGGCCGCGCGAGGTTTCGCGAAAGCGCGCGATGCCGCATTCATAGGGAATCTCCCGTTTGCGGACTTCCTCCTCACTCATGCCGACGGTGGAAATCTCCGGCACCGAATAGATGCCGTAAGGGAAAAATTCCGGCGGCGGATGCGGCGCCAGCCCAAAGGCGTGGCAGGCGGCGACGCGGCCCTGTTCCATCGAGGTCGAGGCCAGGCTCGGAAATCCGATGACGTCGCCCGCGGCATAAATGTGCGGCACCGCCGTCTGCATCGTTTTCGGTTCCACGACGATGCGGCCGCGGTTATCGGCATCGAGGCCCGCGGCGCCGAGATTGAGCTCGTCTGTCGCGCCAACGCGGCCGGCGGCGAACAGCAGCATTTCGGTCGAGATAGTGCGGCCGTTGGCCAGCCTGGTGGTGACGCGACCGTTCTCGTTCGCTTCGATCCCCGTGACCTCGGAGCCGAGCCGCAGCGCCAGATTGCGATCGCGCAGATCGTGGGTGAATTCCTCGATCAATTCGCGATCGACGAAATCGAGAAAATTGGAACGCGTGTCGATCAGCGTCACGGCAACGTCGAGCGCGTTGAAAATCGTCGCGTATTCGACGCCGATCACGCCGGCGCCGATCACGGCCAGGCTCTTCGGCAGCCGCGGCAATTCGACGATGTCGTCGCTGTCGAACACATTGGTGCCGTTGAACGGCACATAGTCCGGGCGAAACGGCCGGGTGCCGCAGGCGACGAGCACCGTTGCGGCGGAGTGAACGTGCTTGTCGCCGTTCTCCGCGGTCACTTCGATCTCGTGCGGCCCGACGAAGCGGCCGGCGCCGCGCACCGTCTGGACCGAATTGCGGGTGAACTGATGCTCCAGGACCTCGACCTCGTGGTCGAGCGTCTTGCGCAGCCGGGCCATCAGGTCGCCGGCATCGATGTTCTGCTTGACACGATAGGACCGTCCGTAAAATCCGCGCTCGCGCCAGCCGGACAGGTTGAGGACGGTTTCGCGCAGCGTCTTCGACGGGATCGTGCCGGTATGGACCGATACGCCGCCGACCCGCCGGCCTTTCTCCACCACCAGGACCGATCTGTTGATCTTGGCGGCCTGGATCGCGGCGCGCCGCCCCGCGGGCCCGCTGCCGACGACGATCATGTCATAGTTGTGCATGAGATGAGATTTCCCCCGCGGACGGCGAATCGCCGCCCGCGCTCCCAGCCAAGCATATTAAATGCCAGTTCGAGGCAAGTGGGATGGGTAGAGCGCAGCGAAACCATCTTCCCGGTTTGTCGCCTCCGTGTCACATAGTGCCGTCAATCCGCCGACGGCACCGCGCAAGATCGCGCGTCCCGCCGCCGCGAACCTCGCAACAAAACGCGTTGAAATATGCTTGGCAATCGAGCAAAATCGCCAATGCAGGTACGGCGCGTTGAATGCCCTGGATTGCGTTGCAAAGGCGGGCAACCAACTACCGCAGCGTTGCGGACCGATACCCCGGCGTCATGATCTAGGCATTCATCAATCACGGCCGACAGCCGGCCGCATCGAGGGTGGACAGTCATGAGTGCACGCTTCGGGTTGGCAGCTCTGTTGTTGATGCCTCTTACAACCACCTCAGTCCTTGCTAGCTGCGTCACCGAACATTTCCATTTCCTCACCCATGGCGATGCGGTCACGACGAGTGAAGTCCTGCGGAGCGGCGATACTTGTTTTCACACATTGCGCAACAACGCCGGGGCGGGAAACATCTTTTATCAGCTCGGCACGGCTCAAGCTCCTGGCCATGGTACGTTGACGATCAGCGGCTCAGCTTTCCAATACAGATCAAGCAAGGACTATCGGGGCCCAGACAGCTACGCCGTCAAAATCTGCATGGAGTCGCCAAGAGGAAGAGGTTGTTCGATCGTGATATTCAATGCCGACATCATTTAAGTGCGGCATCCAAGCGCACCGTGCGATCCATCGACGCGCTGATCCGACGGGTGCGGGATTTTCGTCGATCGCAACTTTGCTAATTCTTTTCCTGGAACAGGGTTCCGCGATGCGAAAGCAAATAAGATCTGCATCAACCGCGGCGCTGTCGATTATCGCGGTCCTGGTCGCCCTGCTCGCGGCCGGCCCGGCGTGTGCGGCGTCGACTACGATTGTCGCGCTGGGCGCAAGCAACACTTACGGTAAAGGCGTGGCGCGCAATCAAGCTTATCCGGCGCAACTCGAAGCAATGTTGCGGGCAAGCGGCGCCGACGTGCACGTTGTCAACGCCGGGATCAACGGAGACACGACCGGCGGCATGTTAAGCCGGCTCGATGGTGCTGTGCGGGCCGGAACCAAGGTGGTCATTCTTCAGCCCGGCGGCAACGATGCGCGCAAGGGCCAGGGCGACGGGGCGCCGAATATCTCCGCCATCAACACTAGCCTCGCAGCGCGGGGCATCAAAGTCGTCCTGGTGCCGAACCAAATGCTGAGCGGTCTACCGCATCAGCCGGACGGCATGCATTTGACTCCTGAGGGTTATCGCATGCTCGCCGCGGCGTTGCTCCCACAGGTGAAAAGCGCGATAGGGCGATAGACTACGGGGCGATCAGCAAACGTCCGCCATCGGCAGCAATTCCAGTTTCGCAGCTGATTTATCCAGCAACCAGGATTGTGCTGTCCGCCGAGGATCATTCCGATAATTCCGGTGGTCCACATCGGATGCGAAGCTGATTATGTGCATCTCTATTGTGCCACCCGGATTGCGAAGACGACGTTCCAGACGCCCGTTAAACTCGGGCAATAGCTGCAAAACAGCATCCTCGTAAGCTCGAAAGTCCTCGATGCCCTCAACGGGTATTCGGACGATGAGGACAAACGTGACGAGGCCGGTTTGATGGGTGGTCATAGTAACCCTCTGCCGAATCGGTCGAATATTGAAGACGCTGCATCCCGCGGTCGCTGTCTCACGGCGTCAATGACGGATCGGGGGCATAAACCGCCGCGCCGCCGCATGAAGGAAATGGCCGCTGCGTCAGCTGGTGTCGTCATCCGCCGACGTACCGCGCAAAGTTGCGCGGCCGGCCAGTATGGGCCGGACCCGTTGGCCGGGCATGACAACGGCAGAAAATCGCTCACGACGGCGGCTTCTTCAGCGCGTCGAGCCAGACCTTGGCGGCCTTCTCGCCGGCCTCGCGTTTGTCGGGATCGAGCTTGCTCACGAAGTCGTCGAGGGCGAGGTCGGTCTCGCCGGCGGCCTTGGAGATCAGATGCCATTTGACGGCAGCGACCGGATCGGCCGGTGCGCCCTGGCCGGACGCGAGAATATGGGCGAGACGATTTTGCGCGACCGGATTGTTCTTCAGCGCCGCCTGGTGAAACAGGATGACCGCGGCCTCCTGGTTTCTGGCAATGCCGTCGCCGTTGTAGAGCGCGATGGCGTATTCGACCTTGGCTTCGGTGACGTCGCCAACCGATGCGAGTCCGAACAGCCGCACCGCCTCGCGATTGTCTTGCGGGACGCCGCGTCCGGTCTTGTAGAGCGTGCCCAGCGCATATTGCGCGTCGGCATTGCCGGCCTGCGCAGCGGTGCGCAACAGTTCGGCGGCGCGGCTGAAATCCTGCGGAAAGAGCTGGCCCTCCATGTACAGCAGCGCGAGATCGTAGGCGGCGAGCGGCTGGCCGAGCTTGGCGGCGGCGGCGAGCCATTTGGCGCTGGCCTCGCGATCGCGCGGTCCAGCGCGCCCGGCGAGGCTGAACATCGCCAGCGCAAACATCGCTTCGCGGTCGCCGCGGCTGGCGGCGAGCTTGTACCATTCGGCCGCTTTCTTGTCGTTCTGCGGGACGCCAAGCCCGTTGGCGTAGAGCTCGCCAAGCAACGTCATCGATTTGGGATCGCTCTGGTCGTCGACGCGCTTGGTCGCGAGCCCGAACGCGGTGAGATAGTGGCCGCGCTGATACTCGCCGAAGGCGAGGTCGGGCTGCGGCCCGGTTGTCGGCAAGAAAGGGACCGGGCTCGGCGCCGGCGGCGCGGGTTTCGCGGCCGGCGGCGGCGGCGGCGGTTTGGGTTTTGAGGTTGCAGGTTTTGGTTTGGCGGCCGCGGACGCCGCGTTCTGCGCAGCGGCGGTATCCGGCAGGATGACGGCGAGACAGGTCGCCATGACGAATCCTGCGAGGACGAACCCGGCCGCGATCCGAGCGCTCAAGGCACCGGCTCGGCGAGCGCACGCGCCGCCGAAGCTACCGCGGCGGTTACTCCTTGCGGATGCGTCCATATCCAATCACCCAGCGCAACGAAGTCGGCACCGGCCTGCGCCAGCAGTCCTGCTTCATCGGCATGCGTGGCATAGCCGACGCAAGGAATCTCGACGAGATCCGCCCACCATTTTACCCGCTCCTGGACGAGGTCGAAGGGCGGCCGATGGCCGCGGCGATCGGGATCGCCGAACATGACGTAATCGGCGCCGGTTTCGCCCGCGACCATGGCATCATGACGGCTGCGCAAGCCGCCGGCGCCGGCGATGCGCTCGGGCTTGAGCGTCGAACGCGCGGCGGCAAATGCTTCGATTCCGGTGACGTGGGCGCCGTCGGCGCCGGCGCGGCCGACAATCTCGGTGTGGCCGTCGAGCAGAAGCGCGATGTCGCGGCGCTGTACGGCGGTGGCGACGGCCTTGGTGCGATTGGTCAGGCTGCGCTCATCGGCGTCGGCGAGGCGCAACAGCACGGCAGCGACATCGCCGGCACCGAGCGCGGTTTCAAGAGTGCTTATGAATGACGCCGTGTCGTCGAGGAGGGGCGTGACGAGATAGAGGCGGGAGACGGCGCGCTGGGAATTCATACACGTCGTCCCCCGAAACTTGTCCCTGCGAAGGCGGGGAGCGGGGACCCATAATCACCGTGTATGCACGACTTGTTCCGATAGTGGATATGGCTTCCCGCTTTCGCGGGAATGACAACCAAAGAGTTCACGCCGCTTTCCGCTCGAGGTCGGCCTTCCATTCGCCGCGGGTGGCGAGACCATTCATCATGGCGCGGTGGTTGAAGGCGCGCTGCGCCGCCGCGACGTTTTCCGATTTACCGGCCCATGTCTTCTGCGGCGTCGCTTGCAGCGCGCGGCCGTAGGAGAACGAGACGCGCCACGGCAGGTGGCCCATCTTGTTCATGGCGTCGAGATGCGCGGTCGCCTCTTCGTCGGACTGGCCGCCCGAGAGAAAGGCGATGCCCGGCACGGCGGCGGGTACGCATTCCTTGAGCACGCGCAGCGTCTTTTCCGCGACTTCCTCGACCGAAGCGCGCCTGCCCGACTTCTTGCCGGGGACCGCCATGTTCGGCTTGAGCACGATGCCTTCGAGCGCCACCTTGTTGAAGAACAGCGCCTGGAACGTCTCCTTGAGCACCCAGGTCGTGACCTCGGCGCAGCGGTCGACGTCGTGGCTGCCGTCCATCAGCACTTCGGGCTCGACGATCGGCACGATGCCTTCGTCCTGGCACAGCGCCGCATATCGCGCGAGCGCGTGCGCGTTGGCGTTGACGCAGGTGTAGCTCGGCAGGCCGTGCTCGCCGACGTCGATCACCGCGCGCCATTTGGCGAATTTGGCGCCGAGCCCGCGATATTCGGCGAGCCGCTCGCGCAGACCGTCGAGGCCTTCGGTGACGACCTCGCCCGGGCAGTTCGGCAGCGGCTTGGTGCCCTTGTCGACCTTGATGCCGGGCAGCGATCCACCCTGAGCGATGATCTTGACCAGCGGCGTGCCGTCCTTGGCATTCTGCCGCAGCGTTTCGTCGTAAAGGATGACGCCGGAAATGTATTTCGACATCGCCTCTTTGGTGCGGAACAGCATTTCGCGATAGTCGCGCCGCGAGTCGGCGTTCGAAGGGATACCGAGACTGTCGAAGCGTTTGGTAATGGTGCCCGTGGATTCGTCGGCGGCCAGGATACCGCGGCCCGGGGCGACCATCGCTCCCGCGACTTTGTTCAATTCGCTGAGATTCATCTGGCCCTCCTGAACTTTGGCGCCGGCGATTCGGCAGCGTTGCGCTATTCTATTCGTGTCCCGGCCGGAGTCTAAGGCACCAGCAGGACCTTGACGCCCGGCAGGGTCTTGCCTTCAAGGGATTCCAGGAAGGCGCCGCCGGCCGTGGAAACGTGGGTCAGGCGGCTGGTCACGCCCGCGACGTTGAGCGCCGCCACCGTATCGCCGCCGCCGGCAAAACTGATAAGCCTGCCGGCTTGCGTGAGTTCCGCCACGGCCCTCGCCACGGCGACCGTGCCGCGGTCGAACGGCTTGACCTCGAAGGCGCCGAACGGCCCGTTCCAGACCAGCGTCTTGGAGCGGCCGAGGACCGCGACGATCTGCTCGACGCTGCGCGGCCCGATGTCGAGCATCATGTCGGCCGGGCCGACGTCGTCGATACCGGCGATGCGCGTCGGCACATGCTCGGCGAGCTTCTGCGCCACGACCGCGTCGACCGGCAGCACGATCTCGCGATGCAGCGACTTGGCCTTGGCGAGAATGTCGCGCGCATTCTGGATGAGATCGTTCTCGCACAGCGATTTGCCGATCGGCTTGCCCTGCGCGGCGAGAAACGTGTTGGCCATGCCGCCGCCGATGATCAGCGTCTCGACTTTCGACAGGAGGTGGCCGAGCAGATCGAGCTTGGTCGAGATTTTGGCGCCGCCGACGATCGCTGCGACCGGATGTTCGGGCGTCTCGAAAGCGCGCTGCAAGGCATCGAGCTCGGCTTTCATGGCGCGGCCGGGATAGGCCGGCAGCTTCGACACCGTGACGATCGCGGTATTGGCGGCATGTTCGCGGTGCGCCGCCGAAAAGGCCTCGTCGACGAAAAGGTCGCCGAGCTCCGCCAGTTTTTTGGCGAACTCCTTGTCGTTCTTCTCCTCGCCGGGATGAAAGCGGGTGTTCTCCAGACAGAGAATGTCGCCGTTCTTCATGTTGGCGACGGCCGCTTGCGCTTTCGGGCCGATGCAATCCTCGGCGAAGGCGACCGGGCGGCCGACGATTTTCGCGACTTCCTGCGCCACCGGCCGCAGCGAATATTTCGCATCGGGCCCTTTGGGCCGGCCGAAATGCGACAGCAGAATGACCTTGCCGCCCTTGCCGGCAAGCTCGGTGATGGTCGGCGCGATCTCCGCGATGCGGGTTGCGTCGGCCACCTTGCCGTCGTGCATCGGCACGTTGAGGTCGACGCGCAACAGCACGCGTTTGCCTTTGACGTCGGCGTCGTCGAGGCTGCGAAAGCTCGGCATGGCGGCGCGCGGCAGTGGGAGCTGTGAAGCGACTGCGGTCAAGCGAGCTTGCCCATCGCTACCGCGGTATCGGCCATGCGATTGGAGAAGCCCCACTCGTTGTCGTACCACGACATCACCCGCACCAGCGTGCCGTCCATCACCTTGGTCTGGTCCATGTGGAAGATCGAGGAGTGCGGGTCGTGATTGAAGTCGCTTGAGACGTTGGGCGCGTCGGTGTAGCCGAGGATGCCCTTGAGCTGCTGCTCGGCGGCGCGTCTGACCGCGGCGTTGATCTCGTCCTTGCTGGTCGCGCGCTTGGCGACGAACTTGAAGTCGATCATCGACACGTTCGGCGTCGGCACGCGGATGGCGACGCCGTCCAGCCGTCCGGCGAGTTCCGGCAACACCAGTCCGACCGCCTTGGCGGCGCCGGTCGAGGTCGGGATCATGTTCAGCGCCGCGGCGCGCGCCCGGTACAGATCCTTGTGCACCTGGTCGAGCGAGGGCTGGTCGTTGGTGTAGGAATGCACCGTCGTCATGAAGCCCTTGTCGATGCCGACGGCGTCGTTGAGCACCTTGGCGACCGGCGCCAGGCAATTGGTGGTGCACGACGCGTTGGAGACGACCATGTGCTCGTTGGTCAGCTTGTCGTGGTTGACCCCGTAAACGACGGTGAGGTCGACGCCGTCGGCCGGCGCCGAGACCAGAACGCGCTTGGCGCCCGCTTTCAAATGCGCAGAAGCCTTGTCCTTCGACGTGAAAATGCCGGTGCATTCCAGCGCGATATCAACGCGCAATTCCTTCCACGGCAGCGTCGCGGGATCCTTGATCGCGGTGACCTTGATGGCGCCGTTGCCGCAAGAGATGGAGTCGCCCTTGACCGTCACCTCGGTCGGAAAGCGGCCATGCACGGAATCGAAGCGGAGCAGATGCGCGTTGGTCTCGATCGGCGCCAGATCGTTGACGGCGACGACCTCGATATCGTCGCGGTCGGCCTCGACGATGGCGCGCAAGATATTGCGGCCGATGCGGCCAAATCCATTGATGGCGACACGAACGGACATTCCCGGTCTCCCCTCGATACCGCGAACCCTCCTCAGAGTGTCCCTCCGCAAGCCGGTTAGGGAAGGGTGGGCGCGGCTCCTCTTATGTAGCTACGTTTCTATGACTTTTCTAATCGCGCGAGTGCCACCTCGGCCACTTTTTCGGGCGTAATTCCGAAATGTTGGTAAAGCTCCTTGTACGGTCCGCTGGCGCCGAACCCGGTCATGCCGACAAAGGCGCCATCCGAGCCGATGATGGCATCCCAGCCCTGGCGGATGCCGGCTTCGACGGCGACATTAACTTTTGCCTCGCCAATCACGCTTGCGCGCCTGGCCGCTGGCGCGGCGAGCAGCAGCTCGAAGCAAGGCACCGAGACGACCCGCGCCGAGACTTTGCGGGCGGCGAGGATTTTTTTTGCCTCGGCCGTAATCGCCACTTCCGAGCCCGAGGCGAACAGCGACACGACCGCGGAATCGTCGTCCGCCGCCATCAGCTCGTAGGCGCCGAGCGCGCAACGGTTGTGCTCGTCGAAGCCCTGGCGCAGTTGCGGCAGGTTCTGCCGCGTCAGCGCCAGCACGCTCGGGTGGTCCTTCGACTCGAGCGCAAGCTGCCAGCACTCGACCGTCTCGACGATATCGCACGGCCGGAACACCCGCAGGTTCGGAATGGCGCGCAGCGCGGCGAGATGTTCGACGGGCTGATGCGTCGGCCCGTCCTCGCCGAGCCCGATCGAGTCGTGCGTCGCCACCAGGATGACGCGCTGGCCCATCAGCGCGGCGAGCCGGATCGCCGGGCGGCAATAATCGGAGAACACCAGAAACGTGCCGGAATAGGGAATGACGCCGCCGTGCAGCGCCATGCCGTTCATCGCCGCAACCATGCCGTGCTCGCGCACGCCGTAATGGATGAATGTGCCGGCGTAGTCGTCGGCGTCCAGCACCTTCATGCCCTTGGCGCGGGTATTGTTGGAGCCGGTTAGGTCGGCCGAGCCGCCGATCATTTCCGGCAGCGCCACGGTGAGCGCATCGAGCGCGAATTCGGACGCGGCGCGGGTCGCGGTCTCCTTCGGCGACGCGCTGAGTTTCTGTTTGAGATCGCGCACCGCGGCGGCAAGCCTGTTGGTGAGTTCGCCCTTGGTGCGGCGTTCGAACTCCGCGCGCTTTGCCGGATCGAGCGCGGCGAGGCGGCCTTGCCAGGCGGTTCGCGCCGGCTTGCCGCGCGCGCCCGCGGCGCGCCATTGTTCAAGGATGGCTGCGGGGATTTCAAAAGGCGGCGAGGTCCAGCCAAGATTCTTGCGGGTCGAGGCGATTTCCTCGGCGCCGAGCGGCGAGCCGTGAGCCTTTTCGGTGCCGCCCTTGTGCGGCGCGCCGAAGCCGATTGTGGTGCGGCAGGAAATCAACGACGGCCGGTCCGACTTTTTCGCCGCTTCGATGGCGGCGGCGATTGCCGCCGGATCGTGGCCGTCGATATGGGTCGCCGCCCAGCCGGCCGCCTCGAAGCGTTTCACCTGATCGACGGAGTCGGCCAGCGCCAGCGGCCCGTCGATCGAGATATGATTGTCATCGTGGAACACGATGAGCTTTTTCAGCTTGAGGTGGCCGGCCAGCGCGATGGCTTCCTGGCTGATGCCTTCCATAAGGTCGCCGTCGGAGGCGAGCACGTAGGTGGTGTGATCGACGATATCGCTGCCGTAGAACGCGGCGAGATGGCGTTCCGCGATGGCCATGCCGACGGCATTGCCAAGTCCCTGACCGAGCGGCCCGGTGGTGGTTTCGACGCCGGGCGTGTGGCCGTGCTCCGGATGGCCGGGCGTCTTCGAGCCGAGCTGCCGGAAGCGCTTGATCTCCTCGATCGTCATCGTCTCGTAGCCGAGCAGATAAAGCAGCGCATAGAGCAGCATCGAGCCGTGGCCGGCCGACAGCACGAAGCGGTCGCGATCCGGCCACGCCGGATCGGCCGGATCGAATTTGAGAAAGCGCGTGAACAGCACGGTCGCGATATCGGCCGCGCCCATCGGCAGGCCGGGATGCCCGGCCTTTGCCTTCTCGACGGCGTCCATCGCCAGCGCCCGGATGGCATTCGCCATGCGGTCATGGTCCGCGCGCGAGGCGGCACTCGGGCTTGCGGCGGGAATGCGTGAATCTCGGGCGAGAGCTGCGGTCGCCGTGGAGGAACGTTCCGGCATGGTCATGAAACGCCCGAGACGCGGCGCGGTTGCACGAACGGCCACGTCGAATGGAACAAGGCGGGCAGAGTTAGGCGTGGCTGGCGAGTGAGTCAATTGCGCCGCCGAGCGTTGCCCGCGTCATGCACAGGCTGGAACGCAAGCCGTGCGTTAAACGTTGACGCTCCAGCTCGATGCGACGTAAGCTTCTTTTCATAACGCTTTGTCGTCGCACAAGTTTTGCGCCCACTGCGGCACCCGGATAGGCGCATGAGCGAAACCGATTCGGTTGAAGCTGCGAGCTTGCGTTTGGCGCGTGCGCTCGAAGCACTGGATGCCGCGGTAGAGCGGCGGCGCGAGGCCGACCGCGGCGAGCAGTCGCTGGTCGGCCAGGTCCATGCGCTCGACAGCGACCGCGCCAGGCTGGCTGGCGAACTGGACGAGATTACCGCCCGCGCTCGCAAGCTCGAAACCATCAATCGCGAGGTGGCGGAGCGGATCGACCACGCCATCGAAGCCATCCGCGGCGTGTTGGACGGCGGTGGCAAATGAGAGGCTTGAGCTCATGAGAGGCTGGAGCTAGCGATGTCCCAGGTCAGCGTCACTATCAACGGCCGGCAGTTCCGCATGGCCTGCGAGGACGGTCAGGAGGGCCATCTCATGAACCTGGCGCGCGACCTCGATGCCCGCATCGACGGGCTGCGCACCAAGTTCGGCGAGATCGGCGATACCAGGCTCACGGTGATGGCGGCGCTCACCATCGCCGACACGCTCTCCGAGACTACGCAGCGCATCAAACTGCTGGAAGATGAAGTCGCCGACATGCAGGCAGCGCGCCTCCACTCAGGCGAGCACGCCAAGACTGCGCAGGCCGCCGTGGCCGCGGCGCTCAGCGCTGCCGCGGAGCGCATCGAGATCATCACCAAAAAGCTCAATCAAACCATCGCCAGCGGCGTCGCGATGGGGTGATGGCGCGGGACTCATGCGGTTCATCGCCGTGCTCATGGATATCGTCGAGCGAACACGGTGGGCGGCCTCTGTGCTCGCGTACCGGGAGAACGAGCGGGAAGCCGCGGCACGACAATTAATCGAGTAGCGCCGACCGTCGGCGGCCATTACATTGCAATGGCGGGGCTGCCCGGTGCGTCAGGAGCCTTATTCTCGGGGCCTTATCGATCTCTCAGGGAGCTGTCCCTGGCCGAGCCCGTGGGCTCGGTCACACGGTGCCCACCTACTTGTGTAGGGAACCCGGGATCGTTGCTCCAACGGCCGGCGCGGCTCCGCACTCTTTTGAAGGCGCGGATGGCGGATTACGCTTGGAAGGGTTTGCGCAGGAAAAGGCTGAACTGCGCGCCGCCGCCCAAGCGCGCCGCGATGCAATGTCGGCGGATGTCCGCAAGCGCGCCGCAGAGGCGATAGCTGCGCGCGAATTTCCGCTCGCGATCGCGCCGGGCGCGATCGTCTCAGGCTTTATCCCGCTCAAGAGCGAGATCAGTCCGCTGCCGCTGATGCAGAAGCTCAACGAAGCGGGTGCGCAACTGGCGCTGCCGGCTATCGCCGGCCGCGGCAAGCCGCTGATCATGCGGGCCTGGGCGTGGGGCGAACCGCTCGATCGCGGTCAATGGGGCATCCGCGAGCCGCGGACCGAGGCGGTCGTCGTGGAACCGGACATATTGGTTGTGCCCTTGCTCGCATTCGACCGCACCGGCCATCGCATCGGCTACGGTGCCGGTTACTACGACAGGACAATCGGCCGGTTGCGCGCGATCAAGCCGGTGACGGCCATAGGCCTCGCCTTCGCCGCGCAGGAGGTTCCTAAAATTCCGGCGACCGAGCGCGACGCGCGCCTCGATCTCGTGCTAACCGAGCGCGAAGCGATCGATCTGCGAGGCAGTTGAGCATGCGCATTCTTTTCGTCGGCGATGTCGTCGGCCGCAGCGGGCGCACGGTCATCAATGAGCGTTTGCCCAAACTCGTTCGCGACTGGAAGCTCGATCTGGTCGTAATCAACGGCGAGAATGCCGCCGGCGGTTTCGGCATCACCGAGACGATCTATCGTGAACTGGTGGAGGCCGGCGCGGACGCCATCACGCTCGGCAATCACGCCTGGGATCAAAAAGAGGCGCTGGTGTTCATCGAGCGCGCGCCAAAGCTGATCCGTCCGGTCAACTATCCCGCCGGCACGCCGGGCCGCGGCGCGGCGATGATCGAGGCCAAAAACGGTGCGCGCGCGCTGGTCATCAATGCCATGGGCCGCATTTTCATGGACCCGCTCGAAGATCCGTTCGCGTCCGTCGAGCGCGAGCTGGCGGCGTGCGCGCTCGGCACCGGAGCGGACGCCATCATTCTCGATTTTCACGGCGAAGCGACCAGCGAAAAGCAGGCAATGGGATATTTCTGCGATGGCCGCGCGAGCCTCGTCGTCGGCACCCATACCCACACGCCGACCGCCGATCTGCGCGTTCTTGCCGGCGGCACGGCCTATATGAGCGACGTCGGCATGACCGGCGACTATGATTCCGTGATCGGCATGGCAAAGGACGAGCCGCTGCAACGCTTCGTGCGGCGGATTTCAACGTCGCGCTTCGAGCCCGCCACGGGCGCAGCGACGCTGTGCGCCGTCGCGGTCGAGACCGATCCGGCGACGGGACTGGCGACGCGCGCCGGTGCGGTGCGGATCGGGGGCTGTCTGGAACAAACGCGGCCGCAATTCTGGGACTGAGGTCGAGAGGAGGCCGCCAATGGTGCGTTTGATCGTCACGGTTGCAGCGTTGTTAATCGCAGCATCGGCGGCGGGGGCGGAGACGATCGACGTGTCCGACAATCACGGCGGCCTTGTCGCCGATTACGACGCGCGCTGGGCCGGGCTCGCCGCGCAGGGCGTCGATGTCCGGATTGTCGGGCCGTCCCAGTCCGCCTGCACCGTGCTGCTGGGTCACATTTCGAGGAGCCGCATCTGCGTGACGCCCGCCGCGTCCTTCGGATTTCACCTGGCGCAAACGGCAAAATCCACCGCGACCCTGTGGAACGCCTATGATGCGGAAATCCGCGGCTGGATCACCGCGCACGGCGGTTTGACCAGCCAGTTCATCTGGATGCGGGCGCCGGACACCTACCGCTTCTTCCGCAAGTGCTGAGGCGCGACGAAGCAGCAATTGCGCCGTGACATCAAGCCCTTGGCCGCGGACGGCCTGCTGGATTTTGCCGCTGCCGCGTTTTATATGTCGCCGCATCAAAGCGGATCGAGACCATGGCCGGACATTCACAGTTCAAGAACATCATGCACCGCAAGGGGCGGCAGGACGCGCAGAAGTCCAAGCTGTTTGGCAAGCTCGCGCGTGAAATTACCGTCTCGGCCAAGATGGGCCTGCCCGATCCCGACATGAACCCGCGGCTGCGTGCGGCGATCATCGCGGCGCGCGCCGAGAATATGCCGAAGGACAACATCGAGCGCGCCATCAAGAAGGCATCGGGTAACGACGGCGATAACTACGAGCAGATCCGTTACGAGGGTTACGGGCCCGGCGGCATCGCCGTCATCGTCGAGGTGCTGACCGATAACCGCAACCGGACCGCGGGCGAAGTGCGTTCGGCTTTCACCAAGAGCGGCGGCAATCTGGCCGAGACCGGCGCCGTCTCCTTCATGTTCGATCATGTCGGCGTCATCGAATACGACGCCAAGGTTGCGACTGGTGAGGTGATGTTCGAGGCAGCGCTCGAAGCCGGCGCCGACGATGTCGTCTCCAGCGACAACGGCCATGAAATCTACGCCGCGCAGGATCGCTTCGGCTCGGTCGCCAAGGCGCTCGAAGCCAGGTTTGGCGAGCCGCGCAAGGCGTCGCTGGTGTGGCGGCCGCAGAACACGGTGGCGGTCGACGACGAGCAGGGTGAGAAAGTCATCAAGCTGATCGACAACCTCAACGAGCATGACGACGTGCAGAACGTCTATGCCAATTTCGAGGTCTCCGACGCGCTGGTCGCCAGGATGAGCGCCTGAGGCCCGGCTAGGGACGTTAATTCGCCGATAGCCGTTAGCGGCAGTAAAGCGGACATGACGGCCCGCTTTGCTGGCCGGACCGCCCCATGCCAAAATCGCGTTAACGGCCAAAAAGATGTCCTTGGGAGGACAACATGAGCGCGCGGTGCATTACCGGCGTTGCCGGTATCGTTGCGGCAACGATCCTCGCGATGGGCGCGGTCGCGATCTGCCGGGCCCAGGACAATTCCGCGACCGATCCGGACGAAGCGCGGATTGAGGACATCATAACGGCAAGCCATATCCTGACGAACGAAGGCATTCTTGACAGCTTCGGCCACATCAGCGCGCGCTCTGCGAAAAATCCCGAACATTTCTTCATGCCGCGCGCCATGCCGCCGGCGCTGGTGTCCCGCGCCGACATCGTCGAGGTTGGTCTCGATTGCAAACCCGTTGCGGCTGATGCCCCGCGTCTGAACGGCGAACGCTACATTCACTGCGAAGTGTACAAGGCGCGCAGCGACGTCCAGTCCGTGATTCACACGCACGATCTCGCGGTGATCCCGTTCGGGTTGACCGGAACATCGTTGAAGCCGGTCGTGGCCCAGGCCGGCTTTCTGCCGCCGGAGACGCCGCTTTTCGAAGTTCGCGACGCCTATAAAAATCAGGAGAAGCGCGGCGTGCTGGTGATCAATGCTGATCTCGGCGATGCGCTGGCCAGGACGCTCGGTGCGAATCCGGTCGTGTTGATGCGCGGCCACGGCGAAACCGTGGTCGGACGCTCGGTACGGGAAGCCACCGTTCGCACGCTCTATACCCACATCGACGCCCAGGCGCAGGCGGCCGCCTTGGCCCTTAGCCCAAACATCACGGTTATGGATGCCGCGGAGCTCGCGAACAATGCGAAGGAGAATTTCGACGCGGATCGACCGTGGCAAAATTACAAACAAAGATTGCCGGCGGGACGCTAAATTGAGGACAGCAATGCGTCATCTCTTCAGCGCACTTGCCGCCCTTCTGGCAACCGGAGCGTCTCCTGCGTTTGCCGAATATCCAGATCACACGATCGAAATCGTTGTCCCCTACACGCCGGGTGGTACTGTCGATCTACTCGCGCGCGCGCTCGGTCCGAGGCTGACTGCCGCATGGGGGCAGCCTGTCGTGATCCTCAATCGTCCCGGTGCCGGCGGCAGCGTCGGCGCCGATGCCGTGGCCAAATCCCCCGCCGATGGCTACACGCTGCTGATCTCGACCAATTCGCCGCTGACGACCAATCTGGCGCTCTATCCGTCGCTTGGCTATGAGCCGCTGCGGGATTTCGAGCCGGTGATTCTGGCCGGCGAGAACTCGCTGGTTTTGGCCGCCAATCCAAACCTGCCCGCGAACAATCTCAAGGAACTCATTGCGCTCGCCAAGAGCAAGTCCGGCGAACTCAATGCCGGCACGTCCGGAAACGGCTCGACCGGACATTTATCGCTGGCGAGCTTCAACAAGCAGGCAGGCGTCTCGATCACGCACGTCCCCTACCGTGGCGGGGTTCCAAGTCTGATGGCGGCGATCTCGGGCGAAGTGCAACTCGTCTTCAGCGATGTCGTGCCGGCCGTGCCGCAAATCCGCGATAATCGATTGAAGCCGATCGGCCTGACCGGTCTTCGGCGCGCCCGTATCGCGCCCGATATCCCGACCTTCGACGAATCAGGATTGCCGGGCTTCAGCATCACGGCATGGATCGGCGTCGTCGCGCCCAAGGGCACATCCAAAGACATCGTGCAGAAGCTAAACGTCGAAATCGGCCGCGCGCTCAAGGATCCGGAATTTGCCGGCCGCATTTCGGCGATCGGCATAGATCCGCTCGGCAGCACGCCCGAGGAGTTAGCAGCTTTTCTCCCCAAGGAAATTCAGCGTTGGAAGCAAATCGTCCTGGATGCCAATGTCAAATTCGAAGGCGATCGTTGATTGCGGCGGGTTGCTCCTAGCCGGTCTTGGCGGTGACGTATGCGTCGTTGTCGAGTGGCCTCGGCCGATCCGGCGTCAGGCAGCGTAGGTTGAGGGGACAGCAGGCTCTTTGTCCCATTCGCTGACCGGATCGTAACTCCAGACCCATTCGGAGTTGCCGTGGACGCTGCCGGTGCGGGAGGTTATCGACTCCTTCTGCGCCGTGGCATCGTGCATGTGCTTGAAGCGGGCATTGGAGAAAGAGAGCCGCTGCACGCCATGCACGCGCGGAATGCGGACGCGGCGGAAATTGCTGAAGGCCTCGACTGGATCGCTGCACTCGGCGAGCCAGCGGCCGAGAATGTAGGAGTCCTCGAAAGCCTGGCAGGCGCCTTGCCCGGCATTGGGCAGCATCGCATGCGCCGCGTCGCCGATGAGTTCGATGCGGCCGCGGCCCCAGTTCTGCGTCAGCGGCCGCGTGAACAGGCCCCATTTTGAGCACTCGGTCACGAGGCGCAAAAGCTTCTCCAGCCGAGGTTCGGAATTGGGGAAGCTCGCCTGCATCTCGTCGGGGTCGCCGCGCGTCGACCAGCCTTCCTCTACCCATTTGTCGGTGTCCTGCTGGGTGACGATGTTCACGAGCTTGCCGCCGCGGATCTTGTAGGCGAGGAGATGGCGGCCCGGTCCGACCCATTGGATATGGCCGGTCGGCTCGATCAACTCCTCCGGCACATCGCTGCCGTTGAGCAGCGACCGCCACACCATTTGCCCGGTGTAAGTCGGATTGTCCTCGCCATAGAGAGCCCGGCGGAGCACCGAGCGCACGCCGTCGGCGCCGATCACGAACTCGGCCTCGACACGGACGCCATTGTCAAAGTCGAGTGCGACATTGTCGCTTCGCTCCTCGACCCCGGTGAGCCGATGTCCGAGGTGTATATCGCCATGATCGAGCCCGCTCGCGATCGCATCCAGCAGGTCGGCGCGGTGAAAGGAGTAATAAGGAGCGCCGTACCGCGTCCCGGTCTTCAGCCGGTCGTGGAATTCGAGGAACTCGCCGGTCAGCATGTTGCGTGTGTACATTCCCGGCGACATGTGTCCGACCGCGGCGACCTTGTCGCCAAGGCCGATCGCTCGCAGCGCCTTGACGGCTTGCGGGCTTGTGTTGACCGCGGCGCCGATCTCGCCCAGAGCCGGCGCGGCCTCGAAAACCTGAGCCCTGATTCCGAATGTCCTGAGCGATTGCGCCGTCGCGAGCCCGGCAAGCCCGCCGCCGACGATGGCTATCCTGCAACCTGACATTCGTCCCTCCGAATGGACGCCGGAACCGATCCCGGACATGGCCTCTCCAGCCCGGCAAAATCCGCTCGTCGCGCTCGCGGCGCGGCGTCGATCGATCATGGAAAAAAATCAGGAGGCCCGCAATGTCGGAGCGGGCTGATTTGCGTCCTAGCGAAAGAATCGATCGAGCAGCGGCAGGCTGACGATCGCTGCAATAGCGATGATCAGGTGCGCGATGCGGCGATAAACAAGGTCGGAAGTGCCGTGAAACAGTGTGGCGCCGGCCCAGGTTGCGGCGAAGAAAGGAATCGCGAGCAGCAACGCCAGCGCCACCAGTTCCTGCGTGAACACGCCTTGCGCGACATAGCTGACGCACAGCGCCACATCGAGCAGCAGGAAATAGACCAGCAGGTTGGCGCGCACGGTAACCATGTGTTTGCTTGTGCCGAGCCAGTAGATGATCACCGCCGGGCCGGCGATCTGCGCCGCGCCGCCGCCGAACCCTGAAAACAGGCCGACGCCGACCGTCACCGGGAAGCTGGGGCGGCCGTGATAGCGCCAGCCGGACACCAGGATGCCGAGCAGCGTCAAAACCAGAAGCGACATGAACCAGCGCAGAAGGATCGGATCGACGACCAAAAGCGCCATCGTGCCGAACGGCACCGCGATGGCGGCGGCGAGGAAGATCGGCAGCACTTCGCGCCATGTACATTGCGCAAGCGCCCGCACCGAGAACGGTGCCGCGCCGATCGTGTCGATCAACAAGAGCGTCACGACGGCGACCCGCGGGCTGTAGACCGCGGCGATCAGCGGAATGTAGATCATCGCCGAACCGAATCCGGAAAAGCCGCGCACCAGCCCGGCCACGATGGTGATGCCCAGCGCCGCCCAGAAGCGGGGAAATTCGATCGCTGCGGCAAACAGCGCGCTGTCGGGAAAGGTCACGTTGTATGGCTCTGGCCGGTCACGCGAGATGAATCAAAGGCATATCCCTATGGCACGCATTGAACGTGGGGAACACCTTCCGGTTGCGCGCTAGGCGCGGCCCCGCCCCGGCGCTATCACGGCAGGTGAGATGACGCGACCGATTCGCATCCTCGGCATCGATCCGGGCCTCCGCCGCACCGGCTGGGGTATCGTCGAGATTGCCGGAAATCGCCTCAGTTTCATCGGCTGCGGCTCGGTGAGGACCGAGGACGGCGCCGCGCTGGCGCTGCGGCTCCTGGCCATTCACGACGGACTGATGCGCATCCTCGACGAATACCGCCCCGATGAAGCCGCCGTCGAGGCGACGTTCGTCAACAAGGACGCCACGGCGACGCTCAAGCTCGGCCAGGCGCGCGGCATCGCCATGGTGGTGCCGGCGCGCGCCGGCGTGCCGGTCGCCGAATATGCGCCGAACCTGGTGAAGAAAAGCATCGTCGGCGCCGGCCACGGCGACAAGGCGCAAGTGCGCATGATGATCGGCGTCCTGCTGCCCAAGGCCGACCCCAACTCGGACGACGCCGCCGACGCGCTCGCCATCGCCGTGACCCACGCACACCACCGCCAAAGCGTCATCCTCAAGGCGGCGGCGCCCAAGGTGGCCGCCCGATGATCGGCAAGCTCAAAGGCATGATCGACAGCTACGGCGAGGATTCCGTCGTCGTCGACGTCAATGGCGTCGGTTATCTGGTGCATTGCTCCAGCCGGACCTTGCAGGAATTGCCGCGCACCGGCGAGCCGGTGACGCTGTCGATCGAGACCCATGTGCGCGAGGATCAGATCCGGCTTTTCGGTTTCACGAGCGACATCGAACGCGAGTGGTTCCGGCTCCTGCAAACCGTCCAGGGCGTCGGCACCAAGGTAGCGCTTGCCGTGCTCGGCACGCTCAAGCCAGCCGATCTCGCATCCGCCATCGCCATGCGCGACAAGGCGATGGTGGCGCGCACGCCTGGCGTCGGTCCGAAAGTCGCCGAACGCATCGTCACCGAACTCAAGGACAGGGCGCCGGCTTACACCGACATCGATCCGGCGCTTGTGCGGCTCTCCGGCGCGCTCGACGAAAAGCGCGCGCCGCAGCCAATTACCGACGCGGTTTCGGCGCTGGTCAATCTCGGCTACGGACAGCCGCAAGCGGCAGCCGCAATCGCTGCGGCAGCGCGCAGCGCTGGTGAGGGCGCCGAGGTCAGGACGCTGATCCGGCTCGGATTGAAGGAACTGGCGAAGTGAAGCGGCCGGCGGCACTCAGCAAAGCCGACAGGGAACTGATCGCGGCAGCGACCGCGGCGATCAAGCAGCGCTACCGCGACGACTGGCAGGAAGTAGGCGCCGCATTGCGCACCCGCTCCGGCAGAATCTTCACCGGCGTCAATCTCGACGCCTATCTCGGCCGCATGGCGGTCTGCGCCGAGGCGGTTGCGCTCGGCCGTGCCTTCGTTGACGTCGGCGATGACGGGATCGAGAAAATCGTCGCGGTTCGTCACCCGCCGCCGGAGCAAAAGGATCAAACCGTCGCCGTGGTCTCGCCCTGCGGAGCCTGCCGCGAGCTGATCTTCGATTACGATCCGAAGGCGCGCGTGATCGTGCCTAACGGCAAAAAACCAACGATAGTGCCGATCGCCGAACTGTTGCCTAACAAATACAGCCGGGGACCGGAACGGTGAGCGCGAGCCCGAAACCGAGCGCGGACCACAAGCTGGTGGCGCCGGAGCGGCGCGACGAGGACGCCGCCGAAAGCTCGCTGCGGCCGCAGCGCCTTGCGGAATTCATCGGCCAGGAACAGGCGCGAAAAAATCTCGGCGTATTCATCGAAGCGGCGCGCGGGCGGCGTGAAGCGCTCGATCACGTGCTGTTCGTCGGTCCGCCGGGTCTCGGCAAGACCACTCTGGCGCAGATTCTGGCGCGCGAGCTCGGCGTCAATTTCCGTGGCACGGCCGGTCCGGTGATCGCCAAGGCCGGCGATCTCGCGGCGCTCCTGACCAATCTCGAGGATCGCGACGTATTGTTCATCGACGAGATTCACCGTCTCAATCCGGCGGTCGAGGAAATCCTTTATCCGGCGATGGAGGATTTTCAGCTCGATCTCATTATCGGCGCGGGACCTGCGGCGCGCTCGGTGAAGATCGACCTCGCCAAGTTCACACTCGTCGGCGCGACGACGCGCGCCGGCCTCCTCACCAATCCGCTGCGTGACCGCTTCGGCATTCCGATCCGGCTCAACTTTTATTCCGAGGCGGAGCTCGAGCAGATCGTCAATCGTGGCGCGCGCGTGCTCGGCATCGGCGTGACCGCGGATGGCTCGAACGAGATCGCGCGGCGCGCGCGTGGCACGCCGCGCATCGCCGGACGGCTGTTGCGCCGCGTTCGCGATTTTGCCACCGTTGCCGGCGCCACGGCGATCGATCGCGCCGTGGCCGACAAGGCGCTGGCCGCGCTCGAAGTCGACGGCGCCGGTCTCGACGCCATGGACCGGCGTTACCTTTCGACCATCGCGATGAACTATGGCGGCGGCCCGGTCGGCGTCGAGACGCTGGCCGCCGCGCTGTCGGAGCCGCGCGACGCCATCGAGGACATCATCGAGCCGTATCTGATCCAGTGCGGGCTTCTGCAGCGTACGCCGCGTGGCCGGCTCATCACCGGCCATGGCTTCCGGCATCTCGGCCTGCCCGAACCGGCGCGCGATCCGGCGCAGTTCGGCCTGTTCGCGTCAGACGACGATGCCTGAGCGCGAAGAGAAACTGTACGAAGGCGGCTGCCATTGCGGCCGGGTGCGGTTCCGCGTCACCGCGGATCTGTCGCGCGTCACCTATTGCAATTGCTCGATCTGCGCCAAGAAAGGTTTTCTGCATCTCATCGTGCCGCCCGACCGCTTCGAGCTTGTCAGCGGCGGCGATGCGCTGACGACCTATCGGTTCAATACCGGCACGGCGGCGCACACCTTTTGCGCGACATGCGGCATCCACCCGTTCTATCGGCCGCGGTCCGATCCGGACAAGATCGACGTCAACGTGCGCTGTCTCGACGGCGTCGACATCGCCGCGCTCGAGATCAAGGAATTCGACGGCCGGAACTGGGAGCACGCCATGGCCGGCCGGGTGCCGTGGAGATGAGGCGATGACGTCCATTCCCCTCGACGGCGAAATCCGCGACGGCCGCCACGTGCAGGTCGTGCGCGTCTATTACGAGGACACCGACTTCACCGGGATCGTCTATCACGCCAATTATCTGCGCTACATGGAGCGCGGCCGCACCAATTATCTGCGTCTGATCGGCGCCGACCACCGCGCCCTGTTCGAGGCGGCGGAGAAGGAAGCGCCCGGATTCGCCTTCGTCGTGCGCTCGATGAACATCGATTTTTTCAAACCCGCGCGCATGGACGACGTGCTCGACGTCGTCACCGAGCCGGCCGAGGTGAAAGGCGCTTCCGTGACGCTGCGCCAGCGCGTGATGCGCGGCGACGAGCTTGTCGCCGAGGCGCAGGTCCGCGTCGCCTTCATCAGCGGCGGCCGGGCGCGGCCGATCCCGAAACCGCTTCGCATCGCGATGAAGGCTGATTTCGACACGGTGAATTCCTAGTATCTTTCGATGCCAGGAATCGGGCTGCACCTGGCGGCGGCGCGGCTTATATGATCGGCATCATGGCGAAGCTGGATTTCATGCTGTTCGAAACGCCGATCGGCTGCTGCGGGATCGTCTGGAGCGATCGCGGCGTTGTCGGCGTGCAACTTCCCGAGGGCAATGAACGCGCAACCCGGGATCGTGTTCGACGCCGCTATCCGGCGGCGCAGGAGACCGCGCCACCAGCCGAGATGCGTCGCGTCATGAAGGACATCGCCGATTTGCTCGGCGGCGAGCCGCGCGACTTCAGTTATGTCACGATCGACGGTGAGGGCGTCGCCGAATTTAACCGGCGTGTGTACGACATTGCGCGCACTATCCCCGCAGGCTCGACACTCTCCTATGGCGAAGTCGCCGAGCGTATGGGCGACCGCATGCTGGCGCGTGATGTCGGTCAGGCTCTCGGGGAAAATCCGACTCCGATCATCGTGCCATGTCATCGCGTGCTTGGCGCCGGCGGCAAGCCCGGCGGCTTTTCCGCGCCCGGCGGCGTCGATACCAAGCTGCGGTTGCTGACGATCGAAGGTGCCCGGCTCGGCGAGCCGATGCTGTTCGACCGCCTGCCGTGGGCGACGCGCACCGCGCGCTAAATCCAAAGGCCCGACCGCGGGCCTGGGGGCCGAATAATTCGACGGGCCGTCCGAATTGATGTAAATGCTCTTTACATGAGCTGGTCGAAGGAAAGCGGGGGTACCGGTCCGCGCGGCTACCACCACGGCAATCTTCGGGAAACGCTGATCCGTGCGGCGCTCGAATTGATCGCGCAGAAAGGCTCCGCGGGCTTCACGTTTGCCGACGCGGCCCGCTGGGCGGGCGTCAGTCCGGCGGCGCCGTATCGCCACTTCCGCGACCGTGACGATCTTTTGGCCAATGTCGCGCTGCGCGGTTTCGAGCAATTCGAGACTGCGCTGGCGAGCGCCTGGGACGACGGCCGTCCCGATCCGCTGACGGCGCTCGACCGCATGGGCAAGGCCTATCTCGCCTTTGCTCGCGCCGAGCCGGCGTACTACTCCGCGATGTTCGAATCCGGCATTGCGCCGGATACGAGCCCCGAATTGCGCGCCGCCGGCGATCGCGCCTTTGGCGTGTTGCGCTCCGCCGCCGAGAAAGTCTGCGCCCAAGCGCCGCCGCGCGATCGGCCGCCGGCGCTGATGCTGGCCCTTCATATCTGGGCGTTGGCGCACGGCATCGCTTCGCTGTTTGGCCGCGGCGATGCCGCGCGCCGCACCGTGCCGATGGCGCCGGAAGAGCTGCTGGAGGCGGGCGTTCTTGTTTATCTCAAAGGACTTGGCGTCGGCGCGGGCGCACCTTCGGGCGCAGCGAACCGGCCAGCGAACTGAGGTTTCCCGGGCGCTGCCGCAGTCGGGACACTTTCCAGGACATTTATCCACCACCGCTCTTGACAAACGAAACGGGAATGTAAATGTTATTTACATTCACAATCGAGGTCGTGCCATGGCTGTCATTCTGCTGATCTTGGGCTTCATGTGGTGGTGGCCGCTGGGCCTTCTCATTCTTGCCATCCTGATCGCGACCGGACGGATCGGCTGCTGGCACCGTCCGATGTTTGCAGGGAGTGGACCGATGAACTGCTGGAATAGCCGTTGGGAAAACAAAATGCAGCGCATGCAGGAGAAGATGGACCGCGTGCGCGCCAAGATGGACGGTATGCGCGGCGCCACCACGTGGGGCGGGCCGCCGTCGAGTGGCAATCGCGCGTTCGACGATTATCGCGCCGAAACGCTCAAGCGCCTGGAGGACGAGCAACGCGAGTTCCGCGAATTTCTCGACCGGCTGCGGTTCGCCAAGGACAAGACCGAATTCGATCAATTCATGGCAGACCGCCGCAGCCGCAGCCAGGACAGCGGGCCGCAACCGCAGCAACCCTAAGGCTGAAGCCAGCGCGAACCTCTCGAGCGGCTATGCCGGCCGTCCGCCACGGCGGGCGGCCGGTTTCGTTTCGGATGAAGCGGTTCCAGCATTTGCGGCGCGCCTTAACTCCCCATTAAGCAAGCTGGGGCTTCGTTAGGGTCCAAAGATCGGGGCTGCGCCCTAGTTTGGCCAAGTTTCGCGATGATTTCGGTCGGGCCGGTGACGGGTCCGGCGCGGGTCCTCGCGAAATTTCGGGTTGGTCGGCACGCATCTCGCGGCTGCCTTTTTGCCCTTTTGGTCCCGGCGCCAGGGCACAGCTCCCGGTCATGGCCACGGTTTCGGCCGTCATTGGCCGGACCGCTGAAAGGACGCCCCATGAATCCCGCCGACGTTATACAATCGGTCGCCCCGTTGACGTCCGGCAACCTCTCGCTGTTCCACCTGTTCTGGCACGCCCATTGGGTTGTCGAGTCGGTGATGATCGGGCTGTTGATATGCTCGGTCTGGGTGTGGGCCATCGCCATCGACAAGACGTTTCTGTTCGCACGCATTCGCAAGGCGGGCGAGCATTTCGAGCAGGCGTTCTGGTCAGGCCAGTCGCTGGAGGATCTCTATAAGTCGCTTTCGGCCAAGCCCGAGCATTCGACCGGGGTATTGTTCGTCGCCGCCATGCGCGAATGGAAACGCAGCCTCGAAGGTCACGTCCGGTCGTTCGCCGGACTGCAAATGCGCATCGAGAAGGTGATGTCCGTCGCCATCGCGCGCGAGATCGAGCACATGGAGCGCCGGCTTCTGGTCCTGGCGACGGTGGGTTCGGCGGGGCCATTCATCGGCCTGTTCGGCACGGTCGTCGGCATCATGACCAGCTTTCAGTCGATCGCGGCGTCGCAGAACACCTCGCTCGCGGTGGTCGCGCCAGGCATCGCGGAATCGCTGTTTGCGACAGCGATTGGCCTCGTTGCCGCCATCCCGGCGACCATTTTCTATAATAAGTTCACCGCCGAGGTGAACCGGCAGACCCAGCGGCTGGAGGGCTTCGCCGACGAATTTACGGCGATCCTGTCGCGGCAGATCGACGAGCGCGGGTGAGGGGGCGACCATGGGAATGAGCGTCGGCGATATCGTCTCTGGCGGCAAACGCGGCCGCCGTCGGCGCACGGTAATGAGCGAGATCAACGTGACGCCGTTCGTCGACGTCATGCTGGTGTTGCTGATCGTGTTCATGGTGTCGGCGCCTTTGCTCACGGTCGGCGTGCCGATCGAATTGCCGCAGAGCCAGGCCAAGGCGCTCAGCCAGGATAACGAGCCGCTCACAGTTTCGGTCAATGTCGAGGGCAAGGTCTTCCTGCAAGACCAGGAAATTAAACTCGACGACCTGGTGCCCAAGCTCAAGGCGATCGTCGACGCCCGCCACGGTACGTTGAACGACCAAGTCTATGTGCGCGGCGACAAGAAAGTCGACTACGGTACGATGATGAAAGTGATGGGACGGTTGTCAGCGGCGGGCTATCACCGGGTGGCGCTGGTGACAGAGGTCGAGCAGGGCGGGGGATGAGACCTGGGGGATGAGACCTGGCCTGACCATATCGTGTATCGGCCACGGCGTTGCACTGGGGCTCGGGCTCGTTGCGATCTCGGCGCAGCCAATGGATGCGCCGCCGGTCAATTCGCTGCCGGTACAATTTATTTCCGAGAAGGACTTTTCCCAGCTCACGCAAGGCGTGAAGAACGCGCCGAAGCTGAAAGTCGAGGATCCGAAACCGCTCGCCGACAAGGTCGATGTGCCGAAGCCGGTCGACCAGACCGCCGACAAGGTCGGCAAGCAGGAAATCAAGACCGAGACCGCCGCGGCCAAGCCGCAGCCCGATCCGAAGCCGGCTGACAAACCGGTCAAACCCAAGCCGCCCGACTACAAGCCCGATCAGATCGCGCAATTGCTGAAAAAAGACGCCAGCAAGCAGCCGCCGAAACCGGACGACAAGCCGACGCCGGAGAAGACCACACAGGACGCTCCCAAATTCAACGCCGACCAGGTCGCGGCGTTGCTCGACCATCGCGCGCCGCAGCGCGAGGTCGCGGCGGCCGACGCGGTCAATCCGACGGCCAATATAGGGTCGGCGACCGGAGCGTCCGCGCAATTGTCGCAGAGCGAAATCGACGCATTGCGCGCGCGCATCTCAAGCTGCTGGAGTCCGCCGCCGGGCGTCGATGCGAAGTCGAAGCTCTACGTCGTGCTCGACGTTCTGTTCAAACCGGACGGCACCATGTCGCGCGAACCGGTCGTGGTCGAAGGATCGGCTTCCGCGCTCGGACCGGCGCTGGCCGAAAGCGCCAAGCGCTCACTGTTGCTGTGCCAGCCATTCACCATGCTCAAGCCCGAACATTATGACCAGTGGAAAGACCTCCAGCTCAAATTTGATCCGCAAGAACTGCTCGGCGGCTGATCAGGCGAATTCAAGCATCATGACGATATTGCAAGTGCCAAATTCTCTGGTGACGCGACGGCGAGCCCTCGTCGCGGGCGCGGCGGCCGGCGGACTGCTGCTGTCGGCGCGCTACGCCGGCGCGGTTACGCGCCTCGACATCACCGAGGGCAATTTCCAGCCGATGCCGATCGCCATTCCCACGTTCTTCGGCGGCGCCGACAGCGACAATGATACCGCCGGCGGGGTCACGCAGATCATTACCGCAAATCTCAAGGGCAGCGGCCTGTTCCTGCCGGTCGATCCCGCCGCTTTCATCGAGCACCTCGCCGGCGTCGACACCGTGCCGAATTTCCCCAACTGGCGGACCATCAATGCGCAATTCCTGGTCGCCGGCCGCGTGTCGCGGCAGACCGACGGACGGCTGAAAGCCGAATTCCGGCTCTGGGACGTGCTCTCCGGCCAGCAGCTCGACGGCAAGCAATATTTCACCACACCGGACAACTGGCGGCGCATCGCTCACATCATCTCGGACGCCATCTACGAACGGCTGACCGGCGAGAAGGGCTATTTCGATACACGCATCGTGTTTGTCGACGAGACCGGACCGAAGGAACGCCGCATCAAGCGGCTTGCCATCATGGACCAAGACGGCGCCAATGTGCGTTATCTGACCCGCGGCGACGATCTCGTCCTCACTCCGCGCTTCTCGCCGTCGACGCAGGAGATCACCTACATGGCCTACGGCCAGGGCGATCCCCGCGTATATCTCCTCAACATCGAGACCGGACAGCGTGAAATCGTCGGCAATTTTCCCGGCATGAGCTTCGCGCCGCGGTTTTCGCCGGACGGTCAGAGCGTCATCATGAGCTTGCAGGAGGGCTCGAACGCCAACCTCTTCGTCATGGACCTGCGATCGAAGGCGACGACACGGCTGACCGACACTCCGGCCATCGATACCGGCCCATCCTACTCGCCCGACGGCCAGCAGATCTGCTTCGAATCCGACCGTGGCGGCCATCCCCAGATCTACGTCATGCCTTCGACCGGCGGAACGGCGCAGCGCATCAGCTTCGGCGACGGCATCTATTCGACGCCGGTGTGGTCGCCGCGTGGCGACTACATCGCCTTCACGAAGCAGGGCGCCGACAAGTTCGCCATCGGCGTGATGAAGCCGGACGGCTCGGGGGAACGCATCCTCACCGAGGGATTCCACAACGAGGGCCCGACTTTCGCCCCGAACGGGCGGGTCATCATGTATTTCAGCGACAATGTCGGCAGTCCGGGCCCTTCGCTGTTCACGATCGACATCGCCGGCCGCAACCAGCAGCGGGTTCCGACGCCGAGTTTCGCCTCCGATCCCGCCTGGTCGCCGCTTCTGTCATAGCGGGATCGGCATCATCACACGCTTGCCGCATTGAGGCCCCATTAACCATTGCAGAAGCTTTCAGCGGATTTGTCGGGGTTGAGGCTTTCTTGCAACGCTGCATCAAGGTTGACGGAACCTTCGCTTAACGAAGGCGCTGCTAGACCCGGTAGCGAGCAACCATGTCCGGTCACAACGGAACTAATGGAGGCACCGGAATGAATGTCGTCAATATCGTCCGCGGCGCCAAGTTCGCAGCCATCATCCTTGCAGGGTTCTTGATCGCCAGTTGCGCCAAGAATCCGGCGGATCAGTCAGCCATGGGCGCCGCCGCGACGCCCGGCAGTCAGCAGGACTTCGTCGTCAACGTCGGCGACCGCGTGTTCTTCGAGACCGATTCGTCGGAGCTTACGGAACAGGCGCGCGCCACGCTCGACAAGCAGGCGCAGTGGCTCGGCAACTACAATCGCTACAACTTCACCATCGAAGGTCACGCCGACGAGCGCGGCACGCGCGAATACAACATCGCGCTCGGTGCCCGCCGCGCGCAGACGGTGCGCGAGTATCTCGTTTCGCGCGGCGTCTCGGCGCAACGCATGCGTACGATCTCCTACGGCAAGGAACGGCCGGTCGCGGTTTGCGACGACATTTCCTGCTGGTCGCAAAATCGTCGCGCGGTGACGGTGCTCGATCAGAGCTCGTGATACCGTCCGTTCGGAATACCATCGCTCATAAGCAATCGGCGCCGTTACGGCGCCGATTGTTTTTCGCCTTGCCAAACCGCGCCTGAAATCGGATCGTACCCGCCCGATCGTTGCATTGATTACCGTCGCTATCCGGCTTGCAAAAAATTTGACGAGGATTTGTGCATGACTGCCGCCGCATTCGTCCGTGCAACGCCGGTGCTCGCGATTGCAATGCTTTTGGTCGCCTGCGGTCAGAATAACCAATACGCGGCGCCGCCGCCGCCCAAGGTCGCCGTGGCCACGCCTGTCGAGCAGCAGATCACACGCTACTTCGACGACACCGGCAATACGGCTTCCATCAACTCCATCGACCTCGTGGCGCGGGTGCAAGGTTTCGTTCAGGCCATCAGTTACAAAGACGGCGATTACGTGAAAAAGGGCATGTCGCTGTTCACCATCGAGCCTGAGCCGTACAAGCTCAAAGTGGACTCCGCCAAGGCGTCTGTCGTCAGCGCCCAGGCGACGCTGACGCAGAACCAGGCGGAGTACCAGCGCCAGGCCGACCTGATCCAGAAGCAGGTCTCGACCCAGGCGAACTACGACAAGGCGCTCGCAGCACGCGATTCCTCACAAGCCGATCTGCAATCCGCGCAGGCGAACGAACAGCAGGCTGAGATCAATCTCGGCTACACCAACGTCGCCGCTCCGTTCGACGGCGTGGTGACGGCGCGCCAGGTATCGATCGGCGAACTCGTAGGCGCGAGTTCGCCGACGGTGCTCGCCACCATCGTGCAGCTCGATCCGATCTGGGTGAATTTCAACGCCAGCGAGCAGGACGTGCTGCGGGTGCGGGCCACTCTCGCGCAGGCCGGCCGCACCACCGCCGATCTCCTCGGCATTTCCGTCGAAGTCGGCCTGCAAAACGAAGACGGTTATCCGCACAAAGGCAAGCTCGATTATGTGGCGCCCAATGTCGATGTGTCGACCGGGACACTGGCGGCGCGCGCCACTCTGGAGAACGGCGATCGCAGCCTGCTGCCGGGATATTTCGTGCGGATCCGCATCCCGTCAAAACCGCAGCCGGGCTTGCTCGTCCCCGATGCCGCGCTCGGCAGCGATCAAGGCGGCCGTTATGTGCTCGTCGTCAACAAGGACAATGTCGTCGAGCAGCGCAAGGTCGAGCCCGGTCAGCTCGTCGGCGAGCTGCGCGTTATCGAGAAAGGTCTTACCAAGGACGATCGCGTGGTGGTAGGCGGCATCATGCGGGCCATTCCGGGCGAGAAGGTCGACGCCGAGTCGGGCACGCCTGCGGCGGCAAAGTAGCGCGGCGGTCGCACAATGATTTCCAAATTCTTCATCGAGCGCCCGGTTCTTGCGAACGTCCTCGCCATCCTGATGATTTTGATCGGCGCTGTCGCGCTCTACGACCTGCCGGTGGCGCAATATCCCGACGTGGTGCCGCCGACGGTGCAGGTGACGACGCGCTATCCGGGCGCGAGCGCGCGCACGCTGATGGATACCGTGGCGCTGCCGATCGAACAGCAGGTCAACGGCGTCGAGAACATGATCTACATGCAATCGATGAGCGCCAGCGACGGCAGCTATTCGCTCACCGTGACATTCAAGATCGGAACGGACCTCGATACCGCGCAGGTCCTGGTGCAGAACCGCGTCGCGATCGCGCTCTCGTCGCTGCCGCAAGCCGTGCAGGCGCAGGGCGTTACGGTGCAGAAGCGGTCGACCGCAATCCTGCTTTTCGTCACCCTGACGTCGCCGGACGGTCGCTATGACAGCCTCTATCTCGCAAACTACGCCACCATCAATCTCAAGGATGAACTGGCGCGGTTGCCCGGGGTCGGCAATGTCAACGTGTTCGGCGCCGGCCAGTATTCGATGCGCATCTGGCTCGATCCGGAAAAGCTGAAGGCGCGCAGCCTCAATGCGCAGGACGTGGTTGCGTCCTTGCAGCAGCAGAGCCAGGAAGTCACCGCCGGTCAGGTCGGCATGCCGCCGACGCCCCCCGGCATCAACTTCCAGTACACGATCGATCTTCAGGGCCGGCTCACCGACCCCGACCAATTTGCCAATGTAATCGTCAAGACCGGCGATAACGGCGAAATCACGCGGCTGCGCGATGTCGGCCGGGTCGAGCTTGGGGCGCAGACCTACAGCCAGAATTTCACGCTTGACGGCAAGCAAGCCGCCGGCATCGGCATCTACCAGTCGCCCGGTGCGAATGCGCTCGATGTGGAGCATGCCGTCAAGGCGAGGATGGAGGTGCTGGCGAAGGACTTTCCGCAGGGGCTGGTTTATTCGGTGCCTTTCGACACGACGGTGTTCGTAAACGCGTCGATCCACGAAGTTTACAAGACGCTGATCGAAGCGGGCGTGCTCGTGCTGGTCGTTATTATGGTTTTCCTCCAGGACTGGCGCGCGATGCTGATTCCGGCGACCACGGTGCCGGTGACGATCATCGGCGCCTTCGCCCTGATGTGGGCGCTCGGTTTTACCGTGAACTTTTCGACCTTGTTCGCCATCGTCCTTTCGATCGGCATCGTCGTCGACGACGCTATCGTCGTCGTCGAGGGCGCCGCTCACAATATCGAGCAAGGCATGAGCGGCCATGACGCGGCCATCAAGGCCATGGACGAGCTCTTGGGACCGATCATCGGTATCACGCTCGTCCTGATGTCCGTGTTCCTGCCGGCGGCGTTTCTGCCCGGCCTGACCGGCCGAATGTATGCGCAATTCGCGCTGGTGATCGCGGCGACGGCGCTCTTGTCCGCCGTCAATGCAGCGACGCTCAAACCCACGCAATCGGCGATGTGGTTGCGCACGCCGGTGCCGCCGGAACAGCGCAACGCGTTCTATCGGGGCTTCAACAATATTTATGGCCGGCTCGAGCGCCGCTATGCCGGCTTGATCCATCACATGGTCGAGCATGCCGGGCTGATGACGATCGTCGCCTTTGCCATCATCGGCGTTGCGTTCTGGGGCTTGTCGCGCGTGCCGACCGGCTTCTTGCCGATCGAGGATCAGGGTTACGTGCTGGTCAGTGTCCAGCTTCCCGACGGCGCCGCGCTCGCCCGTACCCGCGCCGCGCTCGACCAGGTTTCGGCAATCGCCGCGAAGGACGACAGCGTCGCGCAAGTAATCGCCATCTCCGGTATTTCCGTTCTTGACAACAGCGCGCCGCTGGCCAATGCGGGCGTCGCCTATGTCGTGCTCAAGGACTGGAGCAAGCGCGCCGACCTGCGCACGATATTCGCCCGGTTGGCCCCGGCGTTCGAAGCTGTCGATGCACGCGTCGCCGTGCTGCCGCCGCCGCCGATCCAGGGTATCGGCAACGCCGGCGGTTTCACCATGCAACTGGAACTGCGCGACGGCAGCACGGATTTTGCCAAGCTCCAGGGCATCACCGATACCGTCGTCTCCAATGCGCAGTCGCAGAGCGCGCTGCAACGGGTGGCGACCTCGTTCCGCGCCATCGCGCCGCAACTGCGTATCGATGTCGATCGCGTGAAGGCCCAGACGCTGCACGTGTCGATCGATCAGGTGTTCTCGACGCTCGCAACCTATCTCGGGTCCGACTACGTCGCGCAGTTCAACAAGTTCGGCCGGGTGTTCCAGGTCTATGCCCAGGCCGATGCGCAGTACCGACTGCGGCCCCGCGACATCGAGAACCTTTCGGTGCGCAATCAGCAGGGCAACATGATTCCGCTCGGCACGATGATAAGCATCGAGCCTGCGGTCGGAGCGGCGTTGATCAGTCTGTACAACCTTTATCCGTCGTCGAGCGTCATTGGTTTGCCGGCCACGGGATTCAGCTCGGGCCAGGCCATCAGCCTGATGGAGGCAAACGCCGCGAAGACGCTGCCGCCCGGAACCGGCAGTGATTGGACCGCGATGTCGTATCAGGAAAAAGTTGTCGGCAACCAGATGTATTTCGTGTTCGCAATGGCGATGCTGCTGGTCTATCTGGTGCTCGCCGGCCAATATGAGAGCTGGTACGCGCCGCTGGCGGTGATTCTTTCGGTGCCGCTTTCGCTGGTCGGACCGGTAGCGGTGCTCGAGGGCCTTCGCATCGACAATAATCTGTACACGCAGATCGGCATCATTTTGCTGATCGCGTTGTCGGCCAAGAACGCCATTCTTATCGTCGAGGTCGCGCGCGAGCACCGGGTGCGCGACGGCAAACCCATTATCGAGGCTGCGATCGATGCCGCCCGCGCGCGCTTCCGGCCGATCCTGATGACGTCGTTTGCGTTCATTCTCGGTGTCGCACCGCTGGTAATCGCAAGCGGCGCCGGCGCCAGCGCGAGAAAGTCGATCGGCATTACCGTATTCAGCGGCATGATCGCGTCGACCTGTCTCGCCGTCCTGTTCGTGCCGTCGCTGTTCGTGGTGATCCAGCGTCTGGAGGAGTGGCGAGCGGCTCGCAAGCATCCGCGCATCCAGCCCGCGGAATAGGTGCGCCAGTCACAATTTGGACGCAGGATGGGCTATGGTAGGCCTTGCCGATCCACCGCAAACGCTGCCGGCGATGCTCCGCCCCATTTCCGTCCTGGTCATTGCGCTCGCCTGGGGTTTTTGCGCCAAGCCCGCCGCGGCGCAGATGTCGCAATCGGACCTTGTGATGCGGCTCGACCGCCTCGAGGCGACGATCCGCGATCTCACCGGGACGATCGAGCAGTTGCAATACCGTAATCAGCAGCTCGAACAGCAAGTGCAGCGATTGCAGGCGCAGATGCAAGGCGGGGCGGCGCCGTCGGCATCCGCCGCGCCCCCTCCGCCACGGTCCGCTGCGCCGTATCCGCCGCCGGCCGTCGCGCCCAGTGGCCCGATCATCGCGGCCGAACCGCCACCGGGGCCGGTAGGTCAGGCTCCTGCTTCGGGCGGACGCGGCGACGCTTTCAATCCGGCGCTCAATCCGAACGCCCCCGGGGTGCCGCGGCCGCTCGGCAGCAGCACGACCGCGACGGAGCCGCCGCCGCCCGTCGCAGAAACACCAGCCGGTCCGCGTCTGCCAGGCGCGCCGCTTGATCTATCGAGCGTGTCGGCGCCGCCCGGCGCCCCGGCTCCGAGCGGCGACTTACCGCCGCCGCCGCCGGCCAATCCGAGCGCTACCGGCGCCATGCAGGCGACATTGCCGCCGGCGAACACGCCGAAGGACGAATTCGATCTGGCTTACGGATATTTGCAGCACAAGGACTATGCGCAGGCGGCAGACTCATTCCGCGCCTTCCTGAAAGAGCATCCGAGCGATCGGTTGACGCCAGAGGCGCAGTACTGGCTCGGCGAGAGCCTGTTCCAAAGTCAGCAATATCGCGACGCCGCGGAATCCTTCCTCGCCGTCTCGACCAAATACGACACGAACGCGCGCGCACCCGACGCGTTGTTGAAACTCGGAATGTCGCTCGCGGCGCTTGGCGAAAAAGAAGCGGCCTGCGCTTCGCTCGGCGAAGTGCTGCGCAAATACCCGCGCGCCTCGCTCAATGTGAAGCAAAGCGTGGATCGGGAACAGAAGCGTGCCCACTGCTGACGAAGCCGTTTCCGACGGTGAAGCGGGCGCTCTGTTCCGCGGTCTTGAAGGGTTGCCCGGACTGATCCTGGCCGTGTCCGGCGGGCCTGACTCGACGGCGCTGCTTGTTCTCGCCGCACGATGGATCAAGCGGCGCAAGCGTGGCCCTAGACTCCTCGCCATAACAGTCGATCACGGCCTGCGTCCCGAAGCAGCGCGCGAGGCGGCTGCGGTTGCACGGATCGCGCGTCGTCTCGGTGTGCGCCATCGCACGCTGCACTGGCGCGGCAAGAAGCCCCGCAGCGGATTGCAGGAAGCAGCGCGCAATGCCCGCTACGCGCTGCTGGCACAAGCCGCGAGGCGCGAAGGCATCGCCCATATCATGACCGCGCATACGCTGGACGATCAGGCCGAGACCGTGCTGTTCCGGCTGGCTCGCGGTAGCGGGCTACTCGGACTTGCCGGAATGACACCGGTGGCGCCGCTGCCGATGCAGGACGGGCAGGGGATTTTTCTTATTCGCCCACTGCTTCATGTTCCCAAGGTGCGGCTGATTGCGACGCTCAAGGCGGCCAAGATCGGGTACAGCGAGGATCCGACCAATCTCGATCCGCGCTTCGCCCGGCCTCGCCTGCGCACGTTGATGCCCGCGCTGGCGCGGGAAGGGCTCGACGCGCGCGGCCTCGCCCGGCTTGCGCTGCGGCTTCGCCGCGCCGAATCGACAATTGCGGTCGCGGTCGATGCCGCGCGCGCGGCGCTAGTGCCGCCACCTTGGCAGCAAGACGAGCCAGTCGTCTTCGAAACGTCACGTTTCGCGCAATTGCCTGCCGAAGTGGCGCTGCGTCTGCTCGACGAAGCGATTGCCCACAGCGGTGACGAGGGCCCGGTCGAACTGGCCAAGCTCGAGGCTCTTTATGACGCATTGCGGCAGACCCGTTCCGGGTTGCGCCGGACCTTGGCCGGGGCGCTTGTTTCGCTTTCGAGCGACTATCTTACGGTTGAGCGCGCACCCGCACGCCGCGTATTAGCTATGCGCAAGAGCCGCAAGGGCCGCTTTACGAAATAGGCCTATAATCGGCACAAGAACCATTTCCGGGTTCTTGGCAGGGGGCAGGTGGCCCCCTACATTGCCAAGGGTATGGGAACGTGAAGCCGCCACGATTTGCAGGCAGGTAGTATGCTCGCTGGCGCCGCAGATTCGCGGGTCAAGGATTGAAGATGAACGCCAATCTGCGAAATTTCGCCCTGTGGGTGATTATCGTCCTGCTGTTGCTGGCGCTGTTCACACTGTTCCAGAACCCCGGTCAGCACACGACGTCGCAAGACATTTCGTTCTCGCAGCTTCTCAACGAGGTCGATCAGGGTCGCGTGCGCGACGTGCTGATCCAGGGTCCTGAAATCCACGGCACGTTCACCGATGGGCGTACCTTCCAGACCTATGCGCCCGGCGATCCGACGCTGGTGCAGCGTCTGTACAACAAGGGCGTCTCGATCACGGCGCGGCCGCAGACCGAGAATGTGCCCTGGTTCGTCTCGCTGCTGATCTCCTGGCTGCCGTTCGTGGCGCTGATCGGCGTGTGGATTTTCCTGTCGCGGCAAATGCAGGGCGCCGGCGGCAAGGCGCTCGGCTTCGGCAAGTCGCGGGCAAAGCTTTTGACCGAGGCGCACGGCAGGGTGACATTCGAAGACGTTGCCGGCGTCGACGAGGCCAAGCAGGATTTGCAGGAGATCGTCGAATTTCTGCGCGATCCGTCCAAGTTCCAGCGCCTCGGCGGACGGATTCCGCGCGGCGTACTCCTGGTCGGTCCGCCCGGCACCGGCAAGACCTTGATCGCGCGCGCCGTTGCCGGCGAAGCGAACGTGCCGTTCTTCACGATTTCGGGTTCCGACTTCGTCGAGATGTTCGTCGGCGTCGGCGCGAGCCGCGTGCGCGACATGTTCGAGCAGGCCAAGAAGAACGCGCCTTGCATCATCTTCATCGACGAGATCGACGCTGTCGGCCGCCATCGCGGCGCCGGCCTCGGCGGCGGCAATGACGAGCGCGAGCAGACGCTCAATCAGTTGCTCGTCGAGATGGACGGTTTCGAAGCCAACGAAGGCATCATCCTGATCGCCGCCACCAACCGGCCCGACGTGCTCGACCCGGCGCTGTTGCGGCCGGGCCGTTTCGACCGTCAGGTCGTCGTGCCGAATCCGGACGTGGTCGGTCGCGAACAGATCTTGCGGGTCCATGTGCGCAAGGTGCCGCTCGCTCCCGACGTGAACCTCAAGACCATCGCCCGCGGCACGCCGGGCTTCTCCGGCGCCGATCTGATGAATCTGGTCAATGAGGCCGCCCTGATGGCGGCGCGGCGCAACAAGCGCATGGTGACCCAGGTCGAGTTCGAGGACGCCAAGGACAAGGTGATGATGGGCGCCGAGCGCAAGTCGCTGGTGATGACGGAGGAGGAGAAGCTCCTCACCGCCTATCACGAGGGCGGCCACGCCATCGTCGCGCTCAACGTCAAGGCGACCGACCCGGTGCACAAGGCCACCATCATCCCGCGCGGCCGCGCGCTGGGCATGGTCATGCAACTGCCGGAGCGCGACAAGCTGTCGATGTCGCTCGAGCAGATGACGTCGCGTCTTGCCATCATGATGGGCGGGCGTGTCGCGGAGGAACTGGTGTTCGGCCGCGAACGCGTCACTTCGGGGGCTGCATCCGACATCGAGCAGGCGACCAAGCTTGCGCGCATGATGGTGACGCGCTGGGGTCTGTCCGAAGCGCTCGGCACCGTTGCCTACGGCGAGAACCAGGAAGAAGTGTTCCTCGGCTATTCCGTGGCGCGGCAGCAGAACATTTCCGAAGCCACCGTAATGAAGATCGATGCCGAGATCAGGCGATTGGTCGAGGCCGGCTATACCGAGGCGCAGGACATCCTGACCACCAAGCGCGCCGATCTCGAGACGCTCGCCAAGGGCTTGCTCGAATTCGAGACGCTGACCGGCGACGAGATCAAGGACTTGCTCATGGGCAAGCGCCCGGTCCGTGAGTCGGTGATCGAACCGACCACGCCGCGCAATACGACAGTGCCGACCGCAGGCGCCGGCCGCAACCGGCCGCGTCCGGAGCCGGGACCGCTGGAACCACAGCCGCAAGGCTAGATGACGATCCGGTTTCGTTTAACCGGACCGTCATCCGGGTTTTTACGTGGAGCATGATCTTTTCGGAAAGCCGGATTCCAGTTTTCCCGATCATGCTCGAAGCCACCCGGCCGGGGAGGGGCGATCGATGCGGACCACCGTTATCGTCGGTGTGATTATCTTTTTGACCGCGGGTCAAGCGCTGGCGCAGGGCGTTGCCGGCCAGCCGACGCTGGCGTCGCCGCAGGGCGTGCCGGCAAGGCCGCCAGTCGGCATCGCCAAGCCGGCGGTTCCGGTCAAACCGCCGCAGCCGCCGAAAACCGTGGCGACGCCGGAATCGCGTTCGGCGGCCGAACTGGCGTTGTCGTCCGAGCCGGTGTTCGATGAGGACACGTTCGCGCGCATCAAGGATGCGCTGCTGTTTTATTCCGATATCCAGGTGCGCGGCGGCTGGCCGATGCTGCCGCCCGACGCCAAGTTAGCGCCCGGCGCGAGCGGTCCCGACGTGGCGTTGTTGCGCCAGCGGCTGATGATTTCCGACGATATGCCCGCCAGCCAGGCAGCAGGCGATGCTTACGACGCCGCGCTGACCGAAGGCGTCAAGCGCTTCCAGCTCCGGCATGGTCTCGACGCCACCGGCAGCGTCAACGCGCAGACCTTGAAACAGCTCAGCGTGCCGGTCGCGGCACGTATCAAGCAGCTCGGAGCCTCGCTTGATCGTCTGCTCGGCATGGATTTCGTCTTTGCCGAGCGTTACGTCGTGGTCAACATTCCGGCTGCGTTTGTCGAGGCGATCGCCAACAACAAGGTCGAGCGCCGCTACCGGGTCATCGTCGGCAAGATCGACAAACCGTCGCCGACGCTGACCGCCAATATCACCGCGATCGACCTCAACCCGACCTGGACGGTGCCGCTGTCGATCACCAAGACCGAGATTGCGGCTCACATGCGCCGGGATCCGAGCTATCTCGATCGCATGCACATGCGGCTTCTCGGCGGTCACGATGAGGAGATCAATCCGTCGGCAGTCGACTGGTCGGGCGACCGCTCGTTCAATTTCACGGTACGCCAGGATGCCGGTACCTGGAACGCCCTCGGCAATCTCAAGATCGACATGCCGAATCCGTATTCGGTCTACATGCACGACACCGATACGCGAAAGCTGTTCGCCGACGACTACCGCTTCGATTCCCACGGCTGCACGCGAGTCGACAATGTGCGCGATCTCGCGGCCTGGATTCTCCAGGACGGTCCGGCCGGCTGGGATCGCGCCGCGATCGACGCCGGCATTGCCGCCGGCCAGACCAAGATCATCAATCTGCCACGCAAGATTCCGGTGGCCTGGGTCTATCTGACGGGTTGGGTGACGCGCGACGGCACCATCGAGTTCCGCGACGACGTCTATAAGCATGACGAGGCGCTCGACCGCGATGCGCTGGCGCAAGCGGTCAACGACGGCGGTTTCGTGCAGCCGGCCTCCACCGCGCCGGTCAAGCGGGTTTCCATCGATACGCGGTGAGCGGTGGCCCCGCCACGGCTGCCGCGTCATAATACGCCGTCCTCCGCCAACCCCCTCAAGTGGGGGAGGCCCGGGAGGAGTGACGGGACACTGCCGATGCGCCAAATGGTCATGGTCGGCTTCTTGCAGGCGCAGAATTGCACCAACCTCGCAAGCTCCTGGCGTCATCCGCAATCGCGTACCGACAGCTGGTCGCCGGACTACTACCGTCACATCGGCCGCGTGCTCGAGGCCGGCAAGTTTCATCTCGGCTTCTTCGACGATCGATTGTCGATGCCGGACATGTATGGCCGCGATCACGGCCACACCGTCGAGCACGGTATCCGCTGCGTGAAGCTCGATGCGGTCACGGTGCTCACCGTCATGGGCATGGCGACGGAGCGGCTCGGCCTCGGCGCGACTTATTCGACCAGCTACTACGAGCCGTTCCATGTGGCGCGTGTCTTTGCCACGCTCGATCTGATGACGCAGGGGCGCGCGGCCTGGAATGTCGTCACCTCGCTCAACGACGGCGAAGCTCAAAACATGGGCCGCGACGAAGTGATCGGACACGATCTGCGTTACGACCGCGCCGACGAGTTCATGGAGATTGTGCTCGGCCATTGGGACGCCTGGGAGGACGACGCCATCGTCCAGGATAAGGCGACAGGCCTATTCGCCAAAGCCGACAAGGTTCATCGCCTCGACTACCAAGGTCGCTACTTTCGCTCGCGCGGGCCATTCACGGTGCCGCGTTCGGCGCAGGGCCATCCGGTCATTATCCAGGCCGGGGCGAGCGGCCGCGGCAAGGCGTTCGGCGCGCGCTGGGGCGAGGTGATCTTTGTCGTCCATCCGAGTATCGAGATCGGCAGGCGCGACTACGCGGAGTTCAAGGCGGAGGTGGCGCGTTTCGGCCGCAATCCTGCGGCCGTCAAGATCACGCATCTCGTCAACGCCGTGGCGGCGGCGACCAAAGCCGAGGCCGAGGACAAGTGGGCCGAGATCGAGAAGTTGCCGCTCGAGATCGACGCGTTGTCGCTATTGTCGGAGGCGCTCAACTTCGATTTTGCGACAAAGGGCATGGACGAGCCGTTCACCGAGCAGGAATTGGCGGCGATGTCCGGCCTGCAGGGCATCCGCGATCGCGTGGTGAGCGTGAAGAAAAATCCGACGGTGAATGACTTTATCCGGATCAGCGGCCGCGGCCGCGTTCACAATCCGATTGTCGGTGGCCCGAAGGAAGTGGCCGACCGGCTCGAAGAGTGGTTCGCCGCACCGGCTTGCGACGGCTTCGTCCTGTCCGCGACGCACGTTCCGGGCGCCTACGAGGATTTCGTGCGCTTTGTCGTCCCCGAACTGCAACGACGTGGCCTGTTCCGCAACGATTTTGGCGGGACGACTTTGCGCGAAAATTTGGGGTTTCCGGTGCCGGAGATTGGCGCATGGCAATATACGCGCTTGCCGGTCAGCTAAAGCGCGTTCGCGTCATATCCGGAAGATATTGGCCGTTCGATGCGCGCTGTCAGGCCGAACGCCGCTCTCTCGGAGCCGCTAATTCCGAGGTGACCGTGGCGTCTACCGTCATGCCAAGATAGCAGTTTGCCGGGCCGACAAAGCTGCCGCTGATGGGCACGGCCTGGCTGATGTCGCGGGTGACGGCTACCCGGATCAAATCATGACCGCCGATTGTGCCGTTCGTCGGGTCGTAGGCGATCCAGCCGACGCCGGGAACGTAGATGTCGGCCCACGCGTGGGTCGTGCCGGCGCCGATCGCTGATGGACCGCCAGCGGAAGCGCTGTAGAGATAGCCAGTCACGACGCGCGCTCCGAAACCCAGGCTACGTGCCGCTTCGATCAAAAGGACCGCGAGGTCGCGGCAGGAGCCCCAACCGCGCGCGAGTGTCTCCACGGGAGTCTGTGTGCCCTCCGTTTCGCGGCTTTGGTAGAATATCCGGGCCGCCACGCCGCTATTCAAGTCGGCCAATAGCGCGGACGTATCCGTCGGGTTGCTCCTGATGAATCCGCGCGCCCACGATCCGAGCCGATCCTGTGGATCCGGGTACTGGCGTTCCAGCATCCGGCCGAGGTCGATGCGGTCGTCCGCCGAATAGATGAAAGGATAGCTGAGCGCTTGCGGCGTGATCTGGAACGGCGGCCTGTCGGAGGCATAGGATTCCAGCAGGAGGTTGCTTTCGATCCGCAATTCGGCTGAGGGTTCGGAGAACGACGCGACGGCGACCGAATTGCCGAAAACATCATAGAGCCATCGGACTGTGGCCGCCGGCGAGAAAGTCAAATTGGTTTCGATCAGTCGAAGATCGTGGCTGTCTCGCGGCCGCAACATCAGCCGATGATCGCCAAGCATGACCGGACGGCTATAGCGGTAGACCGTAGTGTGCCGCACGTTGAGAATAGTCACGGGTCTTATTCCTTCCGGCGTGTCATCTCCGTCCGGGATTGCACGGTGCCGGCTGGCACAGGCGGAGTTTCCGCGTCGCGATTCTGCGCATCCAGAAGGTCATCGGGTTCAATGGCCACCATCTCGAGCGAGGAAGCAGGATGGTATTCCGCCGGCACGAAGATCATGGTGGCCACGCGGCGATAAACCGGAAATGACAGCTCTTCGATCCGCTCTTCGTCCGTCGCGACCCGGTATTCTCCAGCCGGCAATACGCGGTCGATTCCTTTGAGCAAGAACGGATGAGCGAAGCTCACGATCTCGCTGGTCGTCCGGGTCGCCATGGATGTCTTCCTCGGGATTAGAAGTCCATTCCGCCGCCCGCGGGCATCGCGGGATGAGCGTGGTTTTTCTGCGGTAGCTCGGCCACCATCGCTTCAGTGGTGATGAGCAGGCCAGCGACGGATGCTGCACCTTGTAGTGCCGCGCGCACGACTTTGGTCGGGTCAATGATGCCCTTGGTCAGTAAGTTGCCGTATTCGCCGGACTGCGCATCAAAGCCGAAAGCGTAGGAGTCCTTTTCCAGAATTTTACCGACGATCACCGAGCCGTCTTCACCGGCATTGAGCGCGATCTGGCGGGCCGGAGCCGACAGCGCCTTGCGCACGATCTCGACGCCAGTCTTCTGGTCGTCGTTGTGGGTGCGCACTTTCTTCAGCGCTTCGGTGGCGCGCAGCAGCGCAACGCCGCCGCCGGGCAGGATGCCCTCTTCGACAGCCGCGCGGGTCGCATGCATCGCGTCATCGA